>Ga0126342_10007026_pt1 | contig 20052 bp, 24 predicted proteins | sample Cyp1metagenome_FD_92528 | JGI IMG/M metagenome (GOLD analysis project Ga0126342, IMG submission 92528) | Coral microbial communities from Lord Howe Island, Old Settlement Bay, Australia - Cyphastrea 1 metagenome | ecosystem: Host-associated > Invertebrates > Cnidaria > Coral ... | reverse complement strand
TTACTCTTTCTCTTCTGATCTTCTCTCTTCTAATCTTCCTCTTCTCTCTGCCTCTGCCCTGCTCTGCTTTTCATCTGTCCATATTGTCGGAAGTTTGACTTCTAAACTTCCTTCGATGAATGGATTACCCAATATATGAAAGGTAGCGAATCATCCCTGAACGAATCATCAACCCTGCCAGGGCTCCAGGGCTGAGCATGGCTGAGCCATCCCCATGGCATTTTTTCTGGGCAAATGATTAGATAATTCACTAATCTAAGGCCATTTTAAGGGATGATTAGTGAATTATCTAATCATATATAAAATCTAGTGAATATATATCCTGGAATGGATTAGATATTTCTGGAATTTTAAGGTAGGATTCCCCATATATAAACCATTCCAGAAGTACTGGTTTTGAGCCATCCCCATATGCGCCATTAAAAATACCCATCCCATCTCATGAAATACTAGTTGGTTGATAGGTTTCCCTACTATGGCTTATCATAATCCCCAGTAAACCAGGTAGTATAATCCCCTATAGCAATCAATCCCAGTAAACCAGGTAGTATAAGCCAGGTAGTATAATCCCAGTAAACCAGGTAGTATAATCCCCATATATAAACCATGATTGCAGAAGTAATGGTTCTGAGCCATCCCCATATATTGTTTCACCCCTTTTTGCTGGCTGAACTTCCTTCCCCCGAGACGCGCAGAAAACTCCGCCGAGAGACGCTGGCCAGGTGAACCACACGGTGGCAAAGAGCTTCAAGAAGTGAGGAGGCAAATCCTAAAGGAAAAGTGTACAGACACATACCATCTGGTTATTTAAGATAGCCATGGAAAATCACCATTTTTAATAGCTAAACCATCTATAAATGGGCCATCTATACCATGACTATGTTAAATAACCAGAGGGTAATACTGGAAAATATGAAATAGTTGCACATATTCCTAAAAGGAGTTGTACAGGAAACATACTGTACAGGAAACATAAAGGCAAATATCGTAAAGGCAAACTATATTTAGGAATATTTGCCTTTATGACATCATTAATCCTCTTCACAGTGATATTGTTCAAGAAGTAAGGAAACTTTGATCGGACAATATCATGGAACATAATGGAATATCATGGAGTATAATGGGGATATAATTTGGATATAATGGAATATAATGCAATATATTTGAACATAATGGGGATATCCCCTCCGAACAACATGGTCAATCTTTGGTAGTCCGCAAAAAATATAATCTTTTGCTGTTTATATCTGTTTATGGTTACTTTCCATTTATCTGGGTAAATTATAATATTGCACTAACCTGAATTGAGGCCATTTGGGGATGATTTCCCCTATTTACCATGGTTCCAGTGAGGGGGAGAACAGTGAGGTCGTTATAATTTACCCAGATTTATAGCAAAACATTGAAAGATGAAATGACCTATCCAGTTGGGGATGAAGACACCCTCAGAAAGTGGAAATTTCAATGATATTCCCTTAAAAATGGTGACATTTAAAAAAGTACATATTCTATCTTCTGCAGGATGGCCTGCAAACTACAAGATATTCATTGGGACATCAAACCAGTGCGTAACCAGTTGCTCCAGAAACCTGTTGATGGATTTTGCATGGGGGTTTTAATCAATGGCCATGACTCAGGAACCGATTGATTGGAGGTACCGATTCCATATATTTTAAGGCCTATTTTTGAGGCCCATGTAAGGGAATATCCCCGCAAACTTGGGCCAACAATATGGTACTAACGTACCTCCAATTTAGGATCCTGAAATTCCCATTGATTTAAGCATCAAATATATTGATTGGGATATAGAAACACCCTAGAGATAGAACCCGTAACAAATACAGCTAAACAGTGGTAAGTTACCTTTCTACCTGTTGAGGGGGTGCTATATATGTATACATGCAAAAATATATATATATATATACATATATATGTGTATAGGGATGTGTATATATATATATATATAAATGATACATGTACACTATTTACTGCAAATCCTTCACAACATATTCATATAGTAACATATAACATATCTACAGGACAGTACGCTGCCTAAAATCTACGATGCAACAAGAAGTCCTGTGGTTTGATTGAGATTTTGGTTGCACCACCCAACAGCCAACAGTAGGGGGAACCCAAAAACGGCATCAATTCAGGGAGCATAACATGGAACCAATGGAACCCATCAATTACTGGCTGGTTGAGTGCTTGTCCAAGTGCGAACCTTTCAATTTTCCAGAACCCAGCAATTTTTTTAAATAATTTGGACCAGCAATTTCACCAATGTCTTACAAGACCCAATTTCACCAATGTCTACCAGGACTACTCTGTAGCCTAGAAATCCCTAGAATGCGTTTCATGGCATTGGTTCACCACCAATGCCATAACCTGACCCATGAAAACCTGTTACCATTCACCTGGATAATCTATGTTTATCTTCGATACCACGACATGTTTTTCCTTGGGCCGGTATTGGTATATCTCCATATTCATAGGGTATCTGCTGAGGAATATTAATTACAGCCCCATTTGCAACCGGAATCGTAGGAACCCAGTGTGTCCCAGATCATCCAAAGCCTCATTTTGAGTCGTTAAAAACACAAATTGACTCCAGGTTGGTTCAGTGGCTCAACCCCTGTTGTGTTTGTTAAAACCCGAAACTTCATTTTGGCCTGCCATATATCCGCATGATATTCCCATGATCTCCCCATTATACCACCATGTCTTGTTGGTTCAACCATTTTTTCTGACGGGTAATTAATGCCCACACCCACATATTTCCACAAGCCATCTGGGTTTGCCTGATAATAGGGCACCTCATATTCCACTCCCATAGGTTATCATCCTGTTCCATATTGCATAGCCATTTTTGGGGTATACCTTAGTATACCAAACGCATAGCCAAAAATCATTACATAGCTTGGTTAGTTCAATCCCTCAGTTGTTGGCCTTACCATGTTTTACCCACATCTTATCACCGATCGTATACCAATCGATCATTGTGAATGGATGATATCATATGATATCCAGTTGTCAGTGTTTTCAAAGGCTACAATGTGGTGCCCCCAAGATAGCTAAGTTGGTTTTTAACTACAATAACTACGGTATGCAGGTTTTTGTTTGTTTTATCTATAACTATATAATAAGGGGGATTCTAAACCAACTTAGACCTCGGGGGCACAATATTATATGTATATATATATATATGTTAAATGATATAGGTCATAGTACGGTCAGTGAGTTTGTTAAATTTCACGCCAACTATCGTCCTATATTTTTTTTACCGTCCCATATGTTGTCTAATTATGATATACCGATATTACCATTAGATAAGATTACAATAGCATTGTTGATTCACATGTCATCAGAAATGTTCCCTGCCAGCTTTTTTTGGGGGAGCCGCTTCGTTGCGCCAACCGCCCTTGCAGAAGTAGATCAATGCTAGAAAAGGCATCCTGGGCAATCGCTGACGATTTCATGGGGTTTTCTGAGTTGAGTTGGTGCAGTTTACAATAGATATCACCCTTTACAGGAGGACCCCCAGCACGGAGGGTCCCCAAGAAGACGTAACCCTGAAAATTGCTGCCTTTTTCACGATCGTTTCCTACAAGAATCTTGCTTTTCCTGCAGTTTTTTGCAGATGCCCAGCAAGTTAAACCCTGAAAATAAGAGTGGCTGAGGCGGTTAGACAAAAGTTTGGAATTTTGATGAAATTTGGACAAAGCGCGATCACGCAATCCACCTGGAACAATGAGAGTCGGCACGGATAATTACGATAGGATCTTCACAGCAGTGAAGTAACGACAAATGAGATAGTAACAAACAGTATAGTAAAAAATAGTAACAAGACTAATCATCGTCGTAGTCGTCCTACTTGTAGTAGCAATGACAGTTGTGAATTACTAGTCGTAGTTGTAATGGAAATAAGTCGGGAATTTGAAGAAAATTGGCCCACATGTGGCAGGTGTTGTACGCCACACGAGCGGCCTAATTGTAGTAGATCCTTCGCCACCAGGTCGGCCAAGAATCGAATAGTTGGGCGTTCCCAAAAATCCAAACAAGAATACTGCCCCTGCCATATCACAGTTCAAAAGGTATTATTCTTTCTACGATTTCATTTTTTAAACATCCCTTACTATAAAGACATGATATACCCCCAGTACCCCTGTTTTTTGTTGGTTCACCTCCTATTTTTGATAGTTAACTACATCAACATTACATGGCCAATCTAGATACCCTGCAAAAAAAGTAAATTCTTAGCTGGCCAACATAGATAATCCCATTGATACCAAAAGACTAGTTAGGATTAGTTTCTACTTGGTGGCTCATCCCACTTAGTAAGTCGGTTATAACCTCAGTTATAAGTGGATTAACCCTACTTATCCCATTTATAACTGGGGTTATAACCCACTTACTAAGTGGGATGAGCCACCAAGTACCCATCCGGTCGATTGACCTAGTTGATAGTTGATTCCATGAACATTACAGCAGATTCACCATCGTTTTTCAGCACCACAGCACTACAGCATTTGGAATGACTCAGTGGCCGCCAGTGGCCCAACGCCTGGTGGCCATTATTATGGCCGTTATTACAAATAAGATTATTCATGATAATACTATTAGTAATAATGATAGTGGTAATATCATTGAATGATAATAAGATTGTTGATAGTAATATATGTAATATTATATTACACATAATTATCCCTATGGTAATTTAACATAGCTATTGAAAATTGCCATTTATAGTGGATTTACCCATTAATAATGGTGATGTTCCATAGCTACGTTAGTTTACCAGAGGGTATCCCTATGATTGTTGATGATAGTGGTTGATGATAATATTATGATGACTAGCCACTGTTTCTTAGGGATACCGATGCTTTTGGGCACCAGAATCGAAGACACCCATCGATTTACGACTTGTTCTGGCTGTTTTTTTGTCTAAAAGTCTTTAGTTGGGTACCATCAAATCTCATGCTTCTGACAATCTACAAAATTTATCAACATTTCATATCTTTATCAAAGTGGCAATTTTGGCGTATCCCCATTTCTGTGCAAAGATAAAGAATTCTTTTTGCCACTATTTTAATACGCGTCGGGCTGGTAGATACATTGCATTTAATTTAGCAATGACACCGCACCCGCGTAATACAGGAAAGAAAGAGGACAGTGTTGGATGCTGTGTATATAATTACATTTTTTAAACCCAAAACGGGACACGTCATTGCCTTAATGATGAGGACATCACAATGAAACGTGTGGTTACGCACCCAGTAGGAACCCTTGACGACATGAATAGAAACCGACAACCATCAAAGGAGGTTTCCTAAAATGGGGTACCCCCAGTTATCATCCATTTTTGTTTGCGATTTTCCACTATAAACCATCCTAAGCTCGCTTGGGGTGTCCCCCCTTACCATGCGATGTTGGATACTATAGTTCTGGTTGGTGGTATACCTACCCCTCTGAAAAATATGAAAGTCAATGGGAAGGATTATCCCCTATATTACCCTCTGGTAAACGTTTACATAGCTATTGAAAATGGCCATAGAAATAGTTGATTTACCCATCAAAAATGGTGATTTTCCACAGTTACGTTAGTTTACCAGAGGGTATGGAAAATAAAAAATGTTTGAAACCACCAACCAGAGTTGAATATCCCCCTTGACCATCGAATTCACGAAGGTCACCTAATATAACTTCTATGGATGGGCCCAGAGAAATCCGAATCACCAGTTGAAAACGGTGGTTTATTTCTCCCATGATCTATAGGGTTTCAACCATCCTTTTGGTGGTGCAGGATGGCTTGCAACCATCCATAGTATGTCATCATTAAACATTAATAACCATCATTAATGTCAACCCTGGATTAATAAACCCCAAACGGCTGTTTAACTGGGAGGGTACCATTTAAGTATTAGATTGTGACTATTGGAGGAGTACTCCCCTAATCAATAAACCGTGGTTTAGTCTCATCCGGGGTTGAAATTAACCATCATTAACCATTATATATTATTAACCGATGTTGCCATTAGCTCCCGTCGTTCACCGTGTCGAATCACAGCTCCGTCCAATGCCGCCGCAAGAAAAATCGCTGAACACATGGTGTGATGCCCAGGAAATGCACCGAAAACATTGGGGTTTCACCGTTTGACCATCAAAAGAATACGGCTTTAATGGGATTTCATGGGATATCTGAACTAACAAAGCAAGTTCTTTTTTTATCTGAAAATAAGGGGTATCTCACTTACGGCAAAAAACCTACGGCAAAAGAAATGGGAAACATGTAATGGCAAAACCAATGGGAATTTTGAGGTACCCATTTTTCAGATAAACATTTTTGGTTGGGTTCTATGGTTTCACCTTGAAGAATTTTCGTGGGGGGAGCACAGGCATCCGTTGCATCTGAGCTTCTGCAAGAAAAGGAGGCTGCACAGGCCTGTGGCAAAACGCCATTGGCCATTTCGGTGATTTCTCACTTCTGGGATGACTCCCGCATTTTAAGGATATTATTGTTATGAACATACTTGGTGGCTCATCCCACTTAGTAAGTGGGTTATAACCCCAGTGATTTACATGGGATAAGTAGGGTTAATCCACATCAATCACTGGGGTTACAACCCACTTACTAAGTGGGATGAGCCACCAAGTATAATCATTAATGAAGATATCATTGTTATAATCAATCCCTATCAATTATTAATTACCATCTGGTTATGACTAACGTAGCCATGGACAATCACCACTTTTAAGAACGGTAAACCATCTATTTCGATTAGGGCCATCTATACCATGGCTATGTTAGTCATAACCAGAGGGTATAGATTATAGATATCTATAGATTATTTACATCAAGATTCTATTTTCCACATTTTTCAAGATGGTTGAAACCACCAACCAGAATTGCTTCATCCATTTGATTGTGGTTGGTGAACTCCAGATCTTTTCTGCCAATTTAGCTGGTGAAGAATCCATGTGTTAAAGCCTAAAACATGAATCATGGGGGTTGTAAGCCTTTGAAGGTTAGGCTTCAGGATTAGATTTACCGAAATGTCCGTAGTTTTCTGGGAAAACGAACAATGAATCACTAGCTTCACATAAGCCGCTGTTGATATGATTTCAAGGCATGACGATGGCTTGTCTTAGATACTCCTTCAGAAAAAGACAGGTTTGAGCAGGATAGTAACAGGGTTGCTCCAAACACCTCAGGTACATCTGGGGTGTAAATTGGATGAATATAGAGATAAATGAATGACCAATTTACCCCCCATAGTTGGAGCAACCCTGATAGTATGTTCCCCAATTTTACCAGAAACAAGTATGCCACTCACCATTCATCAGTTAGTTTCCATCGCCGGCATGTGAGCCAGCTGCCATCTCAACATCACTGGCCATTTGTTGAACCGCTCACAAAGCCATCACATTGGATCCGTCCCTCATTCTTCTCCCATTTTTCACAAAACAATTTTCGCAACCAACCAGGGGATACCAACGAATCTGGGTAACTTACTTTCTAATCCACTAATGTGGGTAAAACAATGCCATAAACCATCCCCCAAATCACAATTTTATAGGTGACATAAACCATGCCCAAATGGGTGGTTTATGGCACTGTTTTACCCACATTAATGGAATTTGATGGAGCTTTATAATCCTAATTAATCCATCATCATTATGGAATCCTATTTTCCAAATCACAATTTTTATAGGTGGTATAAACCATTCCCAAATGGGTGGTTTATTATTGTTTTTATCCACATTAACTTATTTTCTAATCCACTAAGGCTTTGGGATACCAAATCCCAAATCCTACGTCCCGTCCACGTCCCAAGACCTTCAGATTACTTCAGATCTATGGGTAATTTTGTTAACCAACAGCAGGGGCTGTTGGGAGGATACCTCAACTTAATGGGATTTAATGGGATTTAATATGGTTTAAGTTTAATGTAATGGGATATATGATATAGAAAGATACATATTATATACATGTTATATATATATATGTTATATATACATATGTTATATATATATATATTGCCAAATTTAGACAATCACTAAGCTGAAATGTTACCCAGATTCCAGGGGGACGGTTGGGGCCCGGTTGGGGCCCGTACCGCAGGCAGTACAACCAATGAAGATGCCTTTGGTTGTCACAGCCTGATGCCGATTCCAAAAGCTTGGGGCTGAAGTTGGGGTTAACAAACTTCATTGGTAAATTTGCTTGGTTATTCATGGTTAATGGGGACCATTTTTTCTGAATTACCAATAACTTCATTATCACCAAACTCGACATGGCTGAACAATTGGTATTACCCTCTGGTAAACAAACATAACTATGGAAAATCACCATTTTTGATGTGTAAATCAACTATTTCTATGGCCCATTTTCAATAGCCATGTAAACGTTTACCAGAGGGTAATGGGGTAATAGTGATTATTAATTAATGGTTAATAATGGATATTAATGGATATAACTTTGCTAATAACCTCCATGAGACGCGGATATGGGGCCACAGCTATGGCGAAGCATAAGCCATTCATAAGTGGAACTGCACCCCCCAAGAGGGATACAGTAGGTGAATTTTCAAGGGGCTCTTTTTGGCCATTGGGTTGATCTATATCCCAAGTTTCAGGGATATCCAAGTTCATATGCCATCAGTCACGGGTTGGATGACTACTTTCCACTAAGAACTGGCTACTTTCAGGTTTTTTTATCATGGGGGTATGTCATAAAGTGGGCCATTCACCTTGCAGTTTAAAGAAGTCAAAACGGGACGCAACGGTTGGGTTTTCCAGTTCGTATGAGATCTGAGCAACGGAGAATCCCAGCGGTTCCGAGGGCAAAAAAGTCCAGTTCGTTGCCACCAAACATCTTCGCCCATGGTTCGAGGGATATTTGAAGACTCCACATCTGAACTGGCCGTGGACCATTTTATTTAGTTTTAGCCTCTGGGTCAACTAACAGTTTGCTATAGAAAATAACAAGTTTTAATCGGTAAATCAACTATAAATGGTCATTTTCAATAGCTATGCTCAATTACCCCTCTGGTAATTTAACATAGCTATGGAAAATCGCCATTTATAGAATTTATAGTGAGTTTTCCCATTAAAAATGATGATTTCCAATAGCTATGTTAGTTTACCAGAGGGTACCCCTCTGGTAGACAACTTTTGCTGATTCCATCATGGACTACAGGTTGGATGTGCATCCCATCGTGGGTAATAATTGTACGAAACAACCAGTAATAAATTGGTTCATAATCCCCATTAACTATAGATATATCACCTATAAACCATAGTAAATTGGACTTATACACCAACTTAGCTAACTAAACACCTTGTATCCATAACATATTTGGATTATTACCCTCTGGTAAACTAACATAACTATGGAAAATCACAATTTTTAATGGGAAAATCCACTATGAATGGCAATTTTCAATAGCTATTTTGACATAACCAGAGGGTAACCCACTTACGACGCCTAGGCCCACCCACCCCATTCTTAAAAAAACGATGCTTCATGGTCAAATCATATCCAATTCTGAACGAATCGTTTGAGACATGATGTGGTGAAAAAGCCACCATTTTTGTTGGCAAACACAGCACTGGTTGGTGGTTTTAACATGTTTTAACCATCTTGAAAAATATGAGTTCGTCAATGGGAAACGTTTGGATTATCCCGAGCCCATATATTGTGGAAATGGGAAGGATTATCCCATATATGAAATTGAAAATAAAGAATCTTTGAAACCACCAATCAGAGCATCGTGGCAGTCCATGTTGCGGCGGTGTCATATGCATGCCGAGGTGCTAGGTCTTTGACTTGCCCGCTGACCAAGAACAATTCCCACGAGGGCTCCTTTCATAGCTTTTTGGTTCATGGATACTCGCGAAAATCTTATGGCATAAGGTGCCCCAGATCGAAATAGTTCGAAATAGTTCGAAATCGCTAAGTTGCTTTACAACCAATATATTAATATATCGTTTACACCAAACATACAAGGCTTGTTAAGCCACAAGCACAACTTGGGGAGCACAGCATTGTTGGGAATATTCTTTGTGGAATATCATGAATATCTCCATGAAACTATTTGTTTAAAAAATTGTTTTCGCATCAAGTCTGGTTGATTCTGGTTGTCTCCTGCAAATGTGCCACCAATCCAATCATCTACGGAAGAGTTTCAGGAACCCTGCACAAAAAAGGGGTGAACTTCGGTGAACACCATGATGTGGGTCATTAAATGTCCCCATTGAACATCACCCAACCATTAGGTATATGGTCTGTAACATGATTTCCCACAGGATGGTGCCCCCTTATTTATAAGTGGGTTTTTAAACCCCATGAATACTATAGTTATATCTGCCATAAACCATAGTTATGGGACTTGTAAACCAACTTAGCTAACGAACTGGGGCACCACCTTGCATAAATGGTCGGCGAAAATTCCCAGAAAACCCAGAGGTCTTTGCAATCCACTTCTCTTGGATGATTGGAAAGAAACCATCCAGTCTTGCTACGGAACCACTTGGCTTTATGTGGCCCCCCCAGTTTATAAATTGGCTGATAAACATCATTAACTATAGCTATATACCATACAATTGGTTTATAAACCTCATTAATCCTCATTAACTATAGTTATTTGCGTATCATAAACCATAGTGAAACTGGAGTTATGTGCACCAACTTGGCTACCGTTTGGGGGCCCCACGAGTTGTGGCCACATTCCTTCAGGATCTTTTTCAGATGACATCTCATCAGAGGCTATGCGAAAGTCGTCGACTTTCCATGGTTTCACGGCTGGCTGATCTGAAACTCCAAAAAAACACAACTCAACTGGGAGATTCGCAGCATTTTGGGTAGAGCAAATGGGGAAACGAAGATTTATCACTTCTAGCAAATTCAGGGAAAGTATGAAATGGGAATTCGAAATGACACATAAGTATTCATAAATGTAGCCATCACCCACCAAAACTTGGGTTTGTCTGAACATGTGGTATCCCTAAATCCTCTGGTTAATCATCATTTTCCCTATTAAAATGCAATTTCGTAGCCTCCGGTGTTCTCAAACGTGGCAATTACAAAATCTACTACAATGTGAGGCCCCCGTTCGATAGCTAAGTTGGTGAACATAACTCCAATTTCACTATGGTTTATGGTACACAAATAACTATAGTTACTGGGGCTTATAAACTAACTTATAACTGGGGGGCCTCACATTGTATAAATGAAGGTTTTTTTTTCGGTTTAGTTCGCTGGGAATTCATCATATCGAAGTAAATGGGGGGATTATTTTCCAGCACGCCTAACATCTTGGCAGTTGAAAGTTCTCGTTGTTTGTGTAATGTCAACCCCGGATTTTGCTAAACCATGGTTTATAAAAATTAGGGGGGTACTCCTCCAATAGTCATTTCATCTAGTGCTTAAATGGTACTCCTCCAATAGTCATTTCATCTAGTACTTAACGAGTGTATGCAAGGCACTTGGGCTGGATTTGGGCTGCAACTCCAGAGCAAACATGTCTTGCAATTTCTGGTGGAATTGATGGGGAATGCAATGATGGAACCCGCATTCCCCCAAAAACTCCCATATTACCCTCTGGTAAACGTTTACATAAAACTATGGAACATCACCATCTTTAATAGGTAAATCAACTATTTCTATGGGCCATCTTCAATAGCTATAAGAAACCCCCAATCATAGCTAAAAGATGATGGAAATGGGAGTCCCATCATTGGGGCTGATCAATTCCACAGACAATTGAAATCGGTACACTCCAACCTTGCTGGGGAAGCACATGCAGGAACCTTTGGGATTCCCAACTTAGGAACCACGAAAAAACCCATGGTTTATCAAACAAACAACTTCATCAACACGAGTTTTTGCTGGTTGGTGGTATACCTACCCCTCTGCAAAATATTAGTCAGTTGGGACTGTTATTCCCAATATATGGAAAAGACAAAATTCATGTTCCAAACCACCAACCAGTTGGTCTTTTTCTTTGCCCTGATGGGGCCTTTTGCCGGAAACATGTTCTCCACATTTTTTCTCCATCCAGATCTCAAGTCCCCTCAAGTCCCCGCGGTCCTCAAACAGGAAACCATCATGAAGAGAACCGATCCATCCCAGGACCAAGATGATGTGGGTCAAGATGACCTCAGACAGTGCCCTCACCATCCCGTGGATCCAGGGACGACCAGGATGACGCCGAATGACTCGAAAATAGAGATCCATTCGATGGATCTGTTACTATGACATCAATGAGACAATAGATACTATGACTATAAAGAATCAGATTGCCTATAAAATGCCATAATCTATTTAATACACCATGAAATAACGAACAAATACCATAAATCTGAATGCATTGTGTGGTTTCTCCGGCCTCTAAGCACTTTAACCAGTACGACCGTATACGGTTTTCAAGCATTGAAGATGAGGATTGAAGGACCAGGACGATGATGGTGAGGATTAATACCATTATGCTTGTGATTATTGCTATTTACTGGTGCGTGCTAAACGTAGGGTTGCTGGGGGTTGCTGGGATGATGAAATTGATAGTGAGCCAGTGGATCATTCCCGAAAATTCCCTGCTAAGAACTATGGATATCATTGATACAAGGTGGTGCCCCAGTTCGTTAGCTAAGTTGGTTTATAAGTCCCATAACTATGGTTTATGGCAGATATAACTATAGTATTCATGGGGTTTATAAACCCACGTTCACATCACTGGGGGGCACCATCCTGTAGTGATTACTGATAGTGATTCTTGACAGTGCCCGGGATGATGGATAGTGAGCCAGTGGATCGTCCCATTCGGATTTGCCACCAACAAAAACCATCCCTTTCTGGGGGAGCCCCATGACTATGGAAAGCCCAAAAGGAAGCAGAAAATATGCGCCTTTCAAAGTCAGGTTCTAGCCATGGACCAAGTTGTCTGATGCGTCAAGGAGAGGTTGGGGGTTCATGAAATGCAATCGTTCAGATTTAGAACGCCCCCTTTCTATCGTCCCAAATATGTGTAATTCCCATGCTAAACATTTGCTAAACATTGCTAAACCATGGTTTTTCGAGGATGTTAAAAATATTCGGGGGATGGGACTCCCATGAATTCTGTGGGTTTGTAATGGTTTATATATCTATCTGTTGAGGGTTTGTCTGGAAATAGAGTACCCCCAAATTTGATGGTTGACGAAATAAGTTCCGAAATTGTCCAATAACCAAAAGATTGGGGTATACCGGTATACCGTAGTAGTATACGCCATGTTCAGACACACTAATGCATCTTGAAACCATCTATTGCTGCTGCTTATCGTTTGGGGGCTCTTGGAACTTAGAAACCCCCTGAATGTGACAATGAAATATAGGTATGTCACAGAATTGTGTGACCCCAAAGCCCAAAACCATTGGTTCCCCCCTTTGAGTTTCACCAAGTTTGGATGATGTTGATGTCCCCCCAAAGTGCGGAACACCGAATAACAACTTCCCGGGCGAACCCTGTGGATGGAGCTGAACATCCCCTATGAAAATTGCAAGATGGATGGAGCTGACGTCCGAATCAGTTCGGCTCCTGAAAACGAGATCCATTCCAGGCCGAAAACCCCACGGCAACTGTCTTCATTGACTTGAGCCTTCTCAGGCAGTCACCGAGGGCATGCCATCTGCAAGAGTCTGATGCGGCTTCATATCAATGGGATTTTCAGGATCCTAAATTGGAGGTACCTACCATATATAAGGCCTATGTAAGGCCTATGTAAGGGAACATCCCCATAAAATACGGCCTTATATGGTACAGTATACCCTCCATTTTAGGATCCTGAAATTCCCATTGATCATATCCATCTGAGATAAACTGATTGAACTAACCAAACTATCCATTCAGCTGGTTGATCCCAGTGTGAGTCAACTCACTGCTAAGCTCTCCGCTAAGTCAAGATTCAAATTGGCGAAATCCATGTCTTTGATCGTAAAATCCACATTCATTCTATGTATACCTATTCGCGCTGGTAAAATTTCAATTTTGGAATTTTGGATTACCCTGGTAAACTAACATAGCTATTGAACATAGCCATTTATAAGTTGATTTACCCAGGAAGAATAGAGATGTTCCATAGTTTTTTGTTAACGTTTACCAGAGGGTAATCCCTCTTCTAGTTGATGAAGTCACCATTATTGACGTGAAATCATCTAGATAAATTAGAACTGGTTGGTTCAATGGTCATTTCAGGAACCTAAATTGGAGGTACCTACTATACATAAGGCCTATATAAGGCCTATGTAAGGGAATATCCCAACAAAATATGGCCTTATATGGTACAGTACCTCTATTTTAGGATCCTGAAATTACCATTGATTGGTGGTTTCAACCTACCCCTCTGAAAAATCATGGAGTTCGTCAGTTGGGATGATTTTCCATTCCCAACTGAATGGAAAATCATAAAAATCCATGGTTCCAAACCACCAACCAGCAGTAAATCCTATTATCCCATATATACCCTCTGGTAAACGTTTACATAACTATGGAAAATCACCATGCCATTAATAGGTAAATCAACTAACCTGAACTAAGGCCGCTAGGGGATGATTTTCCTATTGTTTTCTCCTACTATTCCCATCATTCCAGGCTTCGGGAAGATAGTGAGGTCGCAACAGAATTTACCCACATGTTTGAACACTAAGTTGGTGCAAATAAGTCCAATAACTATGGTTAAATTGGTGTATGATATATCTATAGTTAATGGTGTTTATGAATCAATTTATAATTGGGGAGGCACCACCTGGTATATCTACATGAATATCTACCATCATATATCTACCGTAAGCCCCAATCGAATGCTAGAAACACAATCCATCTTAGCCAACAGAATCCCACTATATAAGTCATATTTAATCATATATTAGATCATATATGAAGTCCAAAATAACACATAAAACATCAAATTTGTAGTGCTATTCGTTCACCTGCCACACGAGGGTGCCCCCCAGTTATAAGTTGGTTTATAAACCCCACTTTATAACTATAGTTAAATCATGTTATATCTACCATAAACCATAGAATTCAGCCACTTATAGTATAAGGCAACTGAACACTATCTTGGGGGCCCCATCCCCCAGTCATCACCATTTTTGCAGATGGTATGGGTACCATTCCCAGTCATGGGTGGTTTATGGCATTGTTTTAGTGGCCCATCTTAGATACCCTGCAAGAAATAAATTCTTAGCTGGTGAACGTAGATAATACCATTGATACCAAAAGACTAGTTAGGACTAGTTTCTACCCATCCAAGATTGACCAAGTTTTACCCACATTACAGTCCTGGTTGGTGGTTTCAACCCCTCTGAAAAATATGAGTCAGTTGGGATGATGATTCCCAATATATGGAAAATAAAAGTAATGTTCCGAACCACCAAATAGATCCGATAATTGATTATTGATGACTATTGATAATTATTGATTACCATTATTGATTACCATTATTGATTACCATTATTGATTATTGACCATTATTGGTCAATCTTGGATACTCAGTAAATCTTCCTCACCGTTTTTGCTGTTCAACTACCAACACTGGGGCACCTTTCGTTCCTGTGAGGCTGGTGCCGTAACACAACTCGAACCTCCCCGGCTGCCCCATCCTGTATATATGGCCTAGGGTATTCATAATCAAAAGGGCATTTTCCACATCTACATCCCATGAACTATAGTCATAAGTATCATAAACGAAAGCTTTTTCCGAGACACAATGCCCACGCAGTTCAACTTGTAGCATGGCACATATGGAGCGATGAGCACCACAAGTTCGGCCTAACGAAAAAGGCCGAGGACGTGTGTTTTTCGTCGGAACGTCACGCAAAAAGATACGTTGATTTAATGGATTATGACTACTATGGGAATATGATGGGAATATTGTGGGAATATGATGGGAATACCCTCTGGTAAACATACAAACAACTATGGGAAATCACCATTTTTAATGGGAAAATCCACTATTTCCATTTTCAATAGCAAACTGTAAACGTTTACCAGAGGGTAATGGGAACTGAATAGGGATGACCAATGAGAATATCATGGGAATCTTGGATTGGTTTGTTGGGAAACATCTGAACACCGGAAACCATCGATTTCTCTGGGCCTTTCCGGTGAAGATTTTCCCCAACAAACCGATCCACCGAACTGGTGATTCAAAGGGATTTATATAAAGGAATGGGGAATGGAGATTTACAGGTGATTTAAGGGCTTTAATGGCAATTTATATCAATTTATGGCATTTCATCAGATTCAATCAGATTTAATGGGATTGAATGGTGATTGAATGGTGATTTAATGGTGATTTAATGGTGATTAGATAGCAAAGTTGACGCACATAACTTGGTTAACTATAGGGTTTAGTCTTCATGGTTTTTATAAACCAACGCACATCACTTGGTTGCGGTTCCACTTTAGAAAATGGAACACCCTCTCTGCAATTGAGGTATTAATATTGAATGGGAAAATCATGTATGATTGGGATGTGGGTAAATCCTGCATGAATCTCGGAAATGAACGAGGAATCTTTAGGCAGCCAGGTTTGCTTGAGGCTAGGGATCGAACATATTTGCGTAATCGGATTCGAAGTGATCAGAAATCATCGCCATGGTAAATCTAGCATAACTTACATAACTTGTGTCCGTTTGGGAAAGATATTTCGGGTATTTTCGGGTTTAGTTTGGCATACCACTTAATTTCATTTATGTATTGCAAATAGGCAAATAGATGCAAATACAAGGTGGTGCCTCCCCAATTATAAATTGATTCATAAACACCATTAACTACAGATATATCATACACCAATTTAACCATAGTTATTGGACTTATTTGCACCAACTTAGCTAACTATGGGGCACCACCTTGTAGATGCAAATAGAATTCAACCCCAAGGACTTGAAATCTGCAGGTACGAGGCGTGCGACTCAAAAAAAAACCACGAAAAGTGGGTGAATCTCAGTCATATTAAAATGGTGAATGAATCGGATGAACGTGGAACTCCCAAATATGGCAAGATGGCAGGTCTTGAATGGGACCAAAATCCCTAGATATACCGAAAATTATCGAACTAGTTCATGGATGTTCATGGTATCATGGGGTACCCCCAAATGACAAAGGGAAAGTGGCGATCAACCAAACCGTGGATCTCGGGGTAGTCATGGGTAGCCTATTCTCAGACAGAGGCAAATGTTTCCTTGTCGCTTTTCACATGAAGAGTTGCACAAGGTGGTGCCCCCCCAGTTATAAATAGGTCATAATCCCCATGAAAACTATAGATATATCACCTATAAACCCTAGATATTGGACTTATTTGCACCAACTTAGCTAACTATGGGGCACCACCCTGCAAATGTCTGGAATGGGCCTGCCTTCAGTATGGAGATGTATGGAGGTTTCCTAAGTCATGGGGCTACCCCAGTGATCATCCATTTGATGTTCGGATTTTCCATGAAATAAGCCATCCAGCTATTGGGGTACCCCCATTTGCGGAAACCCCCATAGTGTAGCTGCTATGAACCCCCCAAAATCCAACGATTCTCCAACGATTTATCAGATGCAAGGTGGTGCCCCCCCGTAATAAATTGGTTATAAGCCCATGAAAACATAGATACCCTCCGGTAATTTGTTACATAGCTATTGAACATGGCTCATAGAAATAGTTGATTTACCTATTCATAGCATGGTGCTTTTCCAGAGTTTTTTGTATGTTTACCAGAGGGTATATCACCTACAAACCAAACTGAAATTGGAGTTATTTGCATTGCCAATCTTAGATACCCTGCAAAAAAAATTCTTCGCTGGTTAGTAGATATTCCCATTAATACCAAAAGACTAAAGGATTAAAGTATCCGTGTAAGATTGACCTAGTTTCCACCAACTTGGCTCACCAACTGGGGCACCACCTTGTGGTAACCCATTGTCAGACAGCGCCAGATGTCCCATGGTCCACAAAAACATTGTTTGGTGGGGCCCTTGCTCATCCCACCATCATTACCCTCTGGTTATATAAACGTTAACAAAAAACTATGGAAAATCACCATTTTTAATAGGTAAATGAACTATTTCTATGGGCCATTTTCCAGTTCGCTATGTAACAAATTACCAAAGGGTAAAGCACAAGCTGGTTCCCCAGTTCGTGAAAGCTAAGTTGGTGAACATAACTCCAATAACCTGGGTTCATGGTAGATATCTCTATATTTAATGGGGCTTACACACATATTTCACTGGGGCTTTCTACCTTGTAGGGATTCCTTTAAACAACTCAGCGATCATCAGGGATTCGACAATTTTTTTGGGTCTGTCTTTTGACCTCCCCAATATCAACATAGACCCTGCCTGCCCGGGGGGTTGGAAGATGAGTTAGTTTCCACTCAAAACTGTCTAAATGAAAATGGTATAAATGTGGTCAACGTGTTGATTTGGTGAAGGGGAACCTCGAACAACAGGGGTGCTCCAAACACGCCAGGTATGATTGGGGGGTAAATTGGGTAAAGGAAAAAGGGTCTAATTCATACCCTTGTGGCTAGCATTTATCTATAATGGCTTGGAGCAACCCTGATAGTCCGGATAGCTATGGATGATCTGTTCCCGTTTTGGATGATCTTAAATTTGTCCTATAAAAATTGTGCTTTTCCATAGCTATGTTTTAAATTACCAAAGAGGCATTCGATTCAGGGTCAAGTTGAACCTCAAAAAAAAATCGATTGTCCCGAGGGTAAACACCTACCCTACAAGGTGGTGCCCCAGTTAGCTAAGTTGGTGCAAATAGCTCACCCCAATAGGTAACTATGGTTTATAGGTAAACGTGGTAGCTATGGTTATTTTTCGGGATGCCCAGGTGGTGCCCCAGTAACTATAGGTGGTGTCCAATTTCACTATGGTTTATATGTGATATATCTATAGTTTCCATGTTTTTTTTTAGCAATTTCTCACTGGGGGCACCACCTGGGCACTTTTACGTGGCAGTCTATCGGACGCCATTCACCTGCCTGCATGAGGGAGCAGGTAAAGGCATAGCCCAGATATCGCACGCCATTCACCTGAGATAAGGGATATCATGGGGAGAATAACAATGAACTATAATAAGGATACATTATTTAAGATGATAAGCCATTGGAGCCATTTAAGATAATAGGATCATAATAATAATAATAACACCGTAGTATATCATTCGGATGAGGGATATAATGTGGTTAAAACAATGCCATAAACCACCCATTTGGGAATACCACCTATAAAAATGGTGATGACTGGGGGAGTTTATGACATTGTTTTAACCACATTAGTGAGGATATAACTAACCAACTATAGTATGGTATGATATGGTATGCCACCATCTGCTTATTTGTTACGCAGCTATGGTACAATGTGGGGCCCCCCAGATAGCTAAGTTGGTTTAAAACTCCAATAACTATGGTTTATGATACGCAAATAACTATAGTATTCATGGTCTTTATAAACCAACTAACAAAACTGGGGGGCACCACATTCTACAAATATCTATGGTTACTGGAGTTTATAAACCCTATGAGAAAATGGATTGGGTATATAAATCCCTATTTAAAAAAATATATATATAATTATATATATATATCCCCATTAACCAATTTATCATTGGGGGGGCCCACATGGTATAGATGGCCCATAGAAATAGATGATAAAAATGCCCATATTTCCCGTGAAAAAATTGGTGAAATCGAGTTCCCAATTGGGGGATGGCTGAAAAAGTGGCACTTTTGGAGGGAAACTATGGGAAAAGATGGGAAAATGATGATTGATTCATGGACTTAGGGGTGCCCTAAGTGCCCTATTTTTTTAGATAAAGCCAATACACACCAAATATTCACAATGGAGATTCTCATGTATTTAACCATAAGCTACAACTCATGTCATCCAAAACCCCGAAGCAATTGCGATTGATCCATTTTTATATCACATTATCAAGTACCAGGTTGTGAGTAAGTAGATTTGGTCAATGGTCATTCCAGGATCCTAAAATGGAGGTACTGTACCATATAAGGCC
>Ga0126342_10007025_pt1 | contig 20053 bp, 17 predicted proteins | sample Cyp1metagenome_FD_92528 | JGI IMG/M metagenome (GOLD analysis project Ga0126342, IMG submission 92528) | Coral microbial communities from Lord Howe Island, Old Settlement Bay, Australia - Cyphastrea 1 metagenome | ecosystem: Host-associated > Invertebrates > Cnidaria > Coral ... | reverse complement strand
TTGGCTGCTGCTTACTGGGTGTTGGTCCCAACAGCACCTCTTTGGCTTCGCTTAAAGCAGCCTCCGGCGCAGACGTACTCAAGCTTCTCCTGGAAGGGGAGCTAGGAATGTTCCAACGACACCTCCAGGTCTTTACTTCAATGGGATTAAGGACATTGCTGCAGGAAACTCATGTGGTAAACCCATTTTATACAACCCAACAAAAAGTTGATGTGGAAATTCCCTTCATCAACAGGTCCGGGATAACTTGGTGGTTCATCCAACCTTGCAAGTCCATGGTAACTACGGTTAGTAAGTCCGCTCACTGGGCTTTCAAAAGATCCACAAGTTGAAAAAAGGAATGACCGGTTAATTACCAAGCGGAATGATCTTCTGTGTCGTACATGTGAGTAATCTCAATGTGGGAATAGGCTTTTACCCAAACTTCAATCGGAAAATCCTGAACGGGGCATCTTGCACTGTCGTCATTTATTGTCATCTTGTCATGCAACAGAGACATTTTTACATGTTGCGTAGGAATATGTTTTAGGATGATTCAAATTGTTGCGCACAAGTTTTGATCCAAGATTGACAGTAAAAAGAAGCTTCTTCCTAGTGATTCGTCGGAGGCAGGTGTGTAGTTTTGGATTAGACCCTGGCATATTCCCCGAACCACCAAAGTCGACGTGAAGTTTCCTCGTCATGGGGGAATATGACGGCATTTCTCCACGACCACCGGGATCCTGGAATATACCTGGTTATTTAACAGGTTATTATGGTATAGATATGTATAGATGGCCCATTTGTAGATGATTTACCTATTCAAAATATTTCAAAATAACAATTTTCTAGTTCGCTACGTTCAATTACCGGAGCGTAGTCTTAACTGCTTGGGGATACCAAAGCAGGTACGTCTTTGTGTCTATTAGTCTATTTTTATCTATTTCTTGTTTTACACCTACAAATTGCGCCTATTGGGAACCGGACATCTTTAGAAGTCTCCTGGCATTCTCCAGGCGAAGCGGCAAACTCGCCATGGCGCCCTGTCTTTTTGTTGCCAAATATGAGGTGCTGGAGATGACGAGTTGGTTGATATCTCAAGGTGCTGGGTACGGAACGGTAACATTGCCAGGTTTTTGTTCAAAGCAACAATCAGGGTCTATGTTGGAGCCCGAGAATCAATGAGAATCAAACATTCCAAGCAAAAAACCCAACAGATTCTCTGATTCTATCTGCTTTAAGTTGGCTTTGCCATCAGGAAAGCCCAAGTCATGGCGGCCACCATCCGCATCTGGGTGCCATCGTCATGGTCTGAGCCGTTGCGAAGGTTCATCATCAACCAACTGGGCTTTGGTTGACTCGCCCCACCCCAAAATCCTGGTAAAAATATGTAAAAATGAGGATTGCCACAATGGATGATGACATTTAAAAAAAAAAATACTCCCAGTCTTAGGGTGGGATAGCCCTCTTTTTAAGGACTTTCCAATGCAAGCGTTTTTGAGACTGCTCATGTGGAAATATATGGTGGTGAAAACCACCTGTTTAAATATAGATATATATATATATATATCATATATCATTCATAATATAGTTAAGGTTTATATATATATATATATTTAAAAAAAAAAAAACTAGTTCACCATAACATGTTTCACAGCAAAACATCTCTGACAAAAGCTCCCTGCAGTTTTCCCGCTATCTCAAGTCGTCGAAGCCACTGCCCCATAAGGGGCTGTAGCTGCACCACCAGCCGCGTCGTAGTTCCACGAGACAGCCGGGCTTTAGGGCGAGTAAAGGTGGCTCTTACCCTCTGGTGAACTAACATAACTATGGAAAATCACCATGTTTAATGGGTAAATCAACTATAAATGGCAATGTTCCGTAGCTATGTTAAATTACCAGAGGGTAACCTCTAGTGTCTTATGGCTGAAAAGACTCTACTGCGAAGATTCTCTCCATGTTTGCTCTTACTATCCTAAAATACCATCCCATTTTGCAGCGTTGAAAATCACAATATATCACGATATATCTATGTCTATCAGATAGAATTGCACCACAAAAATATTGTGAGTTCCATGGAGATCATGGCTGCATGACGGACCCTCTGAGCGTAAGTGCTGCTGGCAACTTTGCACCAGTCCGCGGCACTAAAAAACCACTCCCAAGCTGTGGATGTCACTGGGTATGTCGCAAAATCCAAAGGGCCTACCCTTCAGTAGTCAAACTTGGCTGGCTGAGAAAAAGCCGATACATGGAAGCTTAGAGCTTTGAAAACCATCGAACTAAATATGTTTTTTTCAACAAGCCATGATTGATTACCGAAGGGTCAAAGTCTCCTTTTGCGTGCTGAAGAGTTTGGATCCACCCAGCCAGGCAGCTTCAGCGCACTTCAGTTAAAATGGACGACCTCTTTTTCCAAACATCAACCATTGAAAGAACAGCATGAAAACTAACCATTCCATACCGTTCCTAGTTCCGAAAAATATGTTGTAAAGCACCCAAATTGGTATCGCTCAAAGTGATTGACCTGCATTTTGGGTGGGTCCATTGGTACAAACAGCCCTTTCTTGAGCCATGGCCATTTCTTTTTTAGCGTGATGATTTTGGGGAACCATCCCCCCGTTTCAGACACACCCTCAATCGCTTAGAAAATCCCGCAGGCTTTTCTCCTTAAATTATCTCAAATCCATAGTAAAACATCGTAAAACCATCGATTTTCCATGGTGTCAGACATCGTAAAACCCATGGGGTTTCTGCTTCATAAGTGCCGAACTTCACTTGACAAAAACCCAGTCCTTCACAGCTTCAGCGCGGCGAGGAAGCCTCACTCGCCGTGACAGTGGCCTTCCTCCTCAGTTGCAGCGTTGGATGTTCCTCCTGCGAAGCTGGCAATGGAAAAGACTCAATGGATTCCTATAGATGTTCCATATTTAGTGGATGTACTGTAGTACTGTATAATGGGGAAATCCAAATTTCATGGAAAACCACTTTAAAAAGCTGGTTTAAGAGAAAATCGGAAAGGAAAGCCCCATGATCTGAGTGGGAAAATCTATGGTTTCCGGATTCGATTTCCCCTTAAACCAATCCATTGAAAGACTGATCAAAAATGGGAGATCATAGTTTTTTGCAACCTGACAAAAGCCTTTTTTAGGCACATCACAACATGCACGCCTTGCTCCTCCAGTCTTTTTACAGACAAAATCAGATTCTTTTTACAGACAAAATCAGATTCCAATGAGGTGTCCAAGCCCTAGTGGACATGCGGTCACACAAACTAGCTTGAATCAAATGGGATAATATTAATGGTTATTTTGTGGTTAATATTAATATTAATGGTTAATATCAATGGTTATTATGGTTAATGATGGTTAATAATAACCTGGTTGGTGGTGCAATGTGCCCATCTTGAAAAATATGAGTTCGTCAATGGGAAGGATGACATACCATATATGAAATGGAAAATAAAAACATGTTCCAAACCACCAACCAGATATGACATACCTGAAAAGAATGAGGACATGACTTTACCAACAATATGGGGGATATCAGTTGGTCCGACGATGGGGAAATGAGGTGGTGAACCGTCAAAGTTTGGGGGTGACCTGTTTCCAGACAAATCCAAATGAGTGATATGCCATAATTTATTGGCATATCCCATAATTACTTTTATTGGCATATCCCATACTTTATTGCCAATCGCATTGTGTCTCAGTATGGGATATGCCAATAAAAGTGATGCGTTCTCACTTGCTGCCCATCTAAAATGGCCATGAATGGCTAGGAAGTGGGGAGCGAGCCTTCAAAAAGAGTGGGATATAAACCGTGGCTTCTAACTTCTAAGCCAGCTAAATAATGTGGAATTAAAATAACATTGTATATATATATATAACCATTTGCCAGATTTTACCAGTGGATAATCCGTGGGACTTACTGGACAATTTGTTTCCCTCAGTCAAATCAATTGACCAACTGCCAAGATAGACCATTTTGCTGGTGACGTGGTGGAAATTTGCCTGTCCCCTATAAATTCGGACAAAGCCAGTGGTTGGACATGGGACTTCATGATCAGTAGATGATCATGATAAGTTCACTTTCCACGTTCATGTTTTTCCAAGGAACCTTTCTTACCATCACCAAATCGCTTCGCATCTTCCTGGCCGTCATGAAAATTTCCAGTCACCAGCGATCGCTCCTCCATACTCTCGCGCAGATGCTGGTGTTCATGGTGGTGGTCGTGGTGATGATGCTGCTGATGTCGGTGCGGCATCCTCTCCCTGAGGTCGTCGATGTCGAAATCGTCGGACCTCGGAATGGCAGCAGTCCATAAGCCATAGAAGTTCTTGCAAACAAAAAATAACATGAATCAACATGAGTTACAGAAACCATCAGTAACCCGCAAACATGTGGATTTCAAGACAAAAATGGGGATGCCATCCCGGGTTCACGGCAGCAATAGAGTCTGCTTTTTCACCTTTGCCTGATCAAAAGTCATCTGCTTTGTTACTTCCTGAAAAAGGATGAGCCCGGCTGAGCGGCTCGAGGATTTTTTCGAAAAATGACCAGAATCCAGGATCCGGCAATTTTTCACCGAAAAATCACCAGGATCCGGCAATTTTTCACCTTGCAGACTTTGGGAGGCAAGCTCTGATTCTTAGGCTCCCAGACTCCTCTTGTAGCTTCAACATCAACTCAATGCCGAAGATCATCTCTGCCTAAGACGTGCATCAAGTCATCAAAGGAGGACTTGCAACAACTGTCAGTGGCCCTGGTGAATGGTTACATGGCCATCAAAATGAAAGGAAGCCCCACCTGCTCTTCATGTGCACTGCCGAACACTATTTTTTGTGGGGATCACCACACGAACCTGACCATTACTCCAGGTACCATTCGGAATGGCGGGATGCACATCATACAACCAGGAAATGTTGACTCATAGCCAGGGTCAGGTAGGTTTAACACTGCTTGGTGGGTTCAATCCATTCCAAAACATATGCTCGTCATTGGACCATCCCAATATTGGGGGAAAACTCATCCAGAAATCTGTGAAACCAGCGATGAGATTGTCCGATGTGAAGGGTGTGAGTCATCACCAAAAAAAACAAAAAAATAGGTGCTGTGTTTCAACATCACAGCACGCAACCGGAAAAATGAATCAGAAAATCATCAGTAAATCGGGGATGTTCCACCCAGTTCTTGTTCACCAAGAAAAGGAACACTGTTTGTTTGCAGGTATTCGTGTCATGGATTTCAACCATCCCAGCCGCAGTCAAACCATTTAAAGCCACGACCTCACCATCAAAATTGTCTGCATGTTTTGCATTTTTTCTCACCATGTTGTTGCTTGTTTGTTCCATGTCCATGGCTTTAACACGCTATAACTGACGCTCACACTCATGGCCAATCATGGATACCATTCCGAACAACAAAGAACTTCATAGAAACTGTTCAGCTGAAAAAATAAAAATTAAAACAAGATATCTGTCCCCATGGCAGATGTTCTTTGCTAGTTTTCAGCTGCACCATCTAGTCGGTGCAAGCACCGTGCCTCAGTCACATCATCACTTCCGTCCACATCGATGATGTCGAACATCTCCTCGACCTGGGAATTGCATAGCCCGAAATTGCCATGTACCCTCCAGTAACTTACCATGGACGACCCTGATAACCTGGGGGGGATAAAGAAGATGAGTTTCAGCTGTTTCCAGTGGAAAAATTGGGGATTTTCAGGGACAGTTTACATTTAAAAGATTCCCACATATTTACATATCGAAGTGACCAGAGGGTACATATATGTATGTGTATATATATATCATATATATATATATATATATATATATCATATATATATATATATATATCATATATATACTGTATATATCGTCCCATATCATCCCATCTTGCTTGGTGAAATCGCCTGGTGATTTCTCTCACCCCAAATTTTTCCAGCCGTTTTTCGACGGCCAGGGCGCCACATCAGGATCAATGTTCATGGATTCCAAGCGCGCCTGGCGAAGAAAGTGGGCTGTTCTTCTCTGGAAGTGGTTGGCGACTTCACCTTTGAACCATGCTGCTGTTTTTTTAACCCAAACAATGAGACATGGTTATTTTAGGAACATTTGCGACTGGCGGTTTCACCATTGAACCATGCTAAAATATCCATGTGATCCATTGAAACATGGATATTTTAGCCTGATTTTAAGCAGGAAACATGGTCATTTTCCTTCACTTCCAAAAATATGACATGGGCCCCCATTTATTCATTTTTTGGCGGCTTACATGGTGAAGACGAAGATAAACAATGAAATGGAATGGTGTACCCTGGGTACCCTAGCTGGTAGAATTCATGGTTTCGGATACTGTACAAAGACTGGAAGACCTCCGGAGGAAGAAACAGCATGACAATTTGTTCATTTGGCTCTCCTCATTCCCCCAGTTAACTGGGGCCGTAAGTTGGGGATTCTGAAAAATACCGCTATGACAAATCCGTGTAATTATAGCTGAATTCTTTCCATCTGACAGTGAATTCTATCATGTATACAATTAGTATAGCCATGGCAAATAAAATGTATCCCATCATGATATGGGTTTGTCTGAAAATAGTGTACCCCTACACCCAATGGTTAATGATCATTATCCCTACTAAATGGCTATTTCATTGGGGGTATACGCCATTTTCAGACATACCCATATCAATCATTATCAATCTATCTCCTCCAAGGGTCCCTTAAGGGTCATTGCATCGCCCTCGCAGGCGCCTGCGTTCCATGCGACTGCAGTGCATTGGTGAACTCCTTCCAAGACTGACTGGGGATCAGAGTCCATGGGCTCCGCTGAGCCGTGGTGAACTGGGATTCCCCGATCAAAAAAGAAAATCCATCTGATAGCCAGGTAACATGGCTGGAAAATGCCAGCAATTTATAGTTGGTTCTAGCCATGGTTGATTACCAAAGGGTATTCCCATTATATTCCCATTATGTATATATATACACATATAAATCCCATTAAATCACCATTGTGGTATCACGAAGTTGTGGTTGATTCAGATGGCCTTTTCCTTTCGATGAAACTTTAAGAAAACCTTGGAAATGACCAACCTTGTCCTTTTGGGAGGGATAGAGGGGACGGTCTGGTCTGTTGGTTGTGAACTGTTGGTTGTGAAGGGTGGTTAACCCCTCTTTTACTCAAGTCACTATAGGCTAATAGGCGTGGATATCCGAATGAAGGTTGTCGCGTTCACGTGGAACTCCTCTTCCTCCCGTTTCGCTACGACTTTTTTTGGGACCACCTGGCATACCATTTGGCACTGTTCTGCCACAAGTGTATCCTGTCAATAGTTGACCCATGTCAACTGCTTCTTCTTAGAGTCCACAGAAGCCAAACGCCATGACAATTCTCTCTCTGAATCGTGGTAGGCTGCTTTTGTCAGCTCCAGCATTGAGCAACAGCTGGACTGCTTTCAAGCAGCCTCGCAAAGCTGCGGCATGCAGTGCTGTCTTTCCATCTCGTGCGGCCGCGTTCACATCAGCTCTAACCTCCAGCAACACCTTCACCACTTTGCGACCACCTCGTGCATTTGGAAAAAGCGAACGACCGAAACCAGGACCCTTGACCCTGACGGCACAAGCGGCGAGATGCAAAGGTCTGACACCTTCAGCACTTGCTACGTCCTTGTCTCCATCCTGGAGCAAGAGCTGCACTGCTTCCACATGTCCAAACCACGCTGCGCCATGCAACGCTTTTAATCCATGCAAGGTTTCAGTGTCAAAGACAGCGTTCTGGTCAGCTCCAGCAGCTCAGAGAAATCTCACCACTTCCGAATGGCGACACAGCCTCATGTAAAGCTGTTAAACCTTTTACCGCATTGCCATGTGGCACTGACGCACAAGCTGGCATCAACGTTGGCATTAACACCCAAGGTGGCGATGCCACCTTGGGTGTTAATGCTGCATCGATGTCTGCCCCAGCTTCAGCTAGCAATCGCACCATTTCCAAGGAGCCACGCTCAGCTGCCATGTACAAAGGTTTATTATAATTCTCAGGGGCATAGTTGGCATAGTTCTTGTCTGCTCCAGCCTCTAGAAACAATTGCACAGCTTCCAAGCTGTCACAGAGCGCTGCCACAAAAAAGTGATCGCTGTTTGGGTTGGCTCCAGATTCCACCAAGAATTTCAACACATGGAAGTGACCACGTTCCACCGCAAAATCCAAGGCTGTCTCCCCACGACCCCTTGCTGCATTTGTATCAGCTCTGGCTTCCACCAGCAGCTGCAGCACTTGTAGGTGGCCCTCCATAGCTGCTTCGTGAATGGGAATGTTATCACCACCCCCGTTGGGATCCTGTGGTTCTTGAAGAAGCTTCTCGACTTTGCCAGCACGATTCTTTCTGCATGCACGCATGAGTTCTTTCTGGGACCGTTCATCCGCCACAAAATCTAAAATGACCAATTACATACTTGCCACGGATGCCAAGGGCATGTCATCCTCCAGCTGGCCGATACCATCCACTAGAAGCCTTTGCCGAAACCTTGAGAAGCCAGTCTCCGTTGCAAGCACCTGTTTAAGGTCTTTCACAGATCTGCCATCGTCCACCATGCGCGCATACAGGTCCTTATCAAGCTCAGCCAGAGTTTCACCAGACAATGCGGGGATCTGCACCATTGGAGGATGTTCCTCGCCTTTGCTGGAGATGTTCCACACCCGCTTTGCGTAGGAAACGGTGTTCCAAACAAAAACATACCTCCTTTCCTGTCCATTTGTGCATGTATATAGATGCATGTATTAGTATTATATATATACATGTTTTAACTACATATGCTCAAAGGCTCTCATGTCGTATCTTCAATTCTAACGCTCTTGACTAAACCCTGATTTGCAGGCATGTGTCACTCAGTGAGATGCGTTTAAAGCTGTCAAATGAGCCGGAGGAGGTCTGGGCAAGTGGAGTGTAATCTTTGTGCAGCTCCCCAATCTGTCGACGCCCCAGAAAGAAAGTCAACATCCCAATAATGTCTTTTAGGCTACAAGCTTTGAGTGTTGCAGAAAATTGCGAGCCCCGCAAAATGGCTTGTTCTATCTTGATCTGTCACGGGTTGGTGCGAGGGCCCAATTTGTGGACTTGGTGTTGGTTTTACATATGCCCTCTGGTTATTTGACATAGCCATGAAAAATGGTCCATAGAAATAGATGGTTTACCTATTAAAATTGGTGATTTTCCAGTTCGCTATGTTACTCATAACCAGAGGGTAAGTCGGTTTATAACCCTGGTATATCTACCGTAAGGATCCATGCTACATGGGAAGACAAATGGCAGACAGCTTCGTCCTCCTTGGTGAGGGTTCCACACTGATCCAGGTCCGCCTGGCCGAGGAATGGTTGGCTCCCCATTTTCTGTTGGGATTCGGGGATTCTGGGATACTTGGAGGATCATTCTGGTGCTTGGGATTCTGCTAGGTTCATTTCATGGGATTTGATTGAGTCTTAATGATATTGGGCAATATCACAATCCATGAAGGAGTCCCGTTCTCAATCATCCCACGAATCACGAATCGTAAATGGCCAATACTCCGGTCGTTCGTAAATCCCCATGCAGTGGGGTTATCACATTAATCTTACTGGGTTATAAGTCATAAATATGGTGAATTTAACGAGTTGCGATTCGTGAGAGAATCCAAGTAGGTTAACTCAAGCTGTTGCCAGGGAAAGCTGCTATTCTTATCATTTTGTTACTGGATACGACTGCAACAGGTTGAAGGATCTTGAATCTTGATGGCTTGTGGGGTTGGAAAACTCCACTGGAACACCCAAGCCCCCAGGCCGGTAGGAACTCACAAGGATGGAGGAACATGGCTATCGAAACTGGCGAATGTATTGAAATGGGGTTGGCTCTCAGAGTTATACATGGTACATATATATATACATATATATATATGATCATGGATGACCCAGTTCTGTAGGGGACTTGTGATCATCAGTTTTTTTCCCAAGCGGTTCCTGGTTACGATTCGTTACTATGGGATGTTCCAAATGAGAAACCCTCAAGCCTGCAGGCCCAGCAGGGCCCAGGGCCTTTTCAAAGATCTGCTTGATGAGAATCTTCCAGCGAGGGATTGACTTGGGCCTTCGCAAGCCTAGGCAGGATCCATCTCAAAGGGTGCAAAATGGAAGAGGTTGATCATCATTTTGCCTCTTCTTTCATAGCCATACAGTTGGAGTAAGGGTCTCATGTTCAGACACACCCATTTGGATGGGGTCAACCATGTGTCGTCCCTGCCACGAAAATATTTGAGACACAAATTCTTAGCATCCTGGCGTAGAAGTTCCTCAATGAAGTGGTTGGAACCTCAGAGGGGTCAACACGCCTGGGTTCTAATGATTCAGTGTTTTGTTGCCCCAGAAAAAAGGGGCGTTCCTGCAGATTTAAAAGAGCTTCCTGCAGATTTTCTTTTTGGGAGGGTTGGATATGGCTTAAAGTTCACGGTGTCAAAGGGGATCCCCGAGACAAGGCCAAACGACAGCCATTTCAAGTTAGTTAAAAACATCAGATATCCGGCTGAATGATATTCCAAGACTTTCCATATCTGGATTCTCTGAATAATGTGGATGAGAGTTATCCAACATTTCCAAGGCTCATACGTAATACCATCTGGTTATTCAACATAGCCACGGAAAATGGCCCATTTATAGATGGTTTACCTATTAAAAATGGTGATTTTCCATGGCTATGTTAGTCATAACCAGATGGTATCTCAATGATAAATCCATATCATTCCAATGAGTTCCAGCTGAGTTTTCCCATCTGCTGAAATTTCAAAGCCAGGAGGCTGAAGAGTGCGCTCTCCTCAATTTTTGAAGCAAGGGTCATCCGCCCAACGGGAGGTGCCATACAGGCATCTCCATATGAAAAAAAAACTGGGATTGGATTTACCCAGTCCTTGGGGGGCGTCAATCCATGAAACATATGGATAGCCAACATGGCATGGGATGAATCACCATAAACCATAAACCGTCGTTTGTAAGATATCTATACATGTAGTCTATGTGATATTCATCCAACACCTATGTAGATCTAGATCTAGATGTATCCATGATATTCCAATTTTGTCTGTGTGTATTGGATACATTAGAAGCGTATTATACAGTAGATTCGTATATGTGACCATCCTGAAGTCCTGGAGTGGCAACCTCAACCCAAAAAAATAGAATGTTGTGAATTCCTGCTGAAATATTGATAATAGATGTTTCTGTCTTTTTGGCGGTTCCTCTTAGATATAGCTCGGGCCAAGGTTCTACCATGTCTTGGTCACATTGAGGGCGAATGGTACTGTGGGAAAAAAAACAGGAGTCAACCCCAACAACCTCAAATAATGCTCAGATCCTCCAGTCATTGAGGTTGCACGACAAGCCAGATCCCTGGGTTGCGAGGTTCTGCCTATCTCCTGAAATACCTCTTCTTTTAGGGAGTGACCACCAATTCATCAGCGCTATGCTTGCCAAGAAAAAACAACCATGGGTCCCCTACAGTGGGCTCTTGAAGGGATTCAGTCGTGCAGGGAGTCGATTAAGCGTGCCACCCGTCCTGTCTCATGGCTGCTATGCCGCCTTTGAAGTCTTGCAGGGCCTTGATCCACAGGACCAACAGGACCAAGGGGAGAACACAGTGCTGTTTTGGGGGATGGTTCAAGCAACAAAGATGAGCAGATCATCAAGATAGTTTATGTAACCTGTATATATGTCAGCAACCTACCACATGTACGTCCTCCATATCTAGGGAATGACACAAAAACATAATATGTACATGTGGCTGTGTCAAAACCCTGTACCCCTTCTGTTCACACCAAATAACTGGTAAATGGATTTCATCCCCCAAACATGGTGCAATAGATCTTGATCCATCCCCGTGTATAATATATATATACATAATTAATTATATTGTATATGTCATTTTGGGAGAGTTGCCCATGGTAACCACCATGTACAATCTTTTTTTTGTGATGTATACCCTCTGGTAAAGTTATAGCACTATGCAAGATATGGTCCATTTCGTTCGATGATTTACCTAACATGTTGTTGGTGATTGTCCAGTTCGCTATGTTACCCTCTGGTAAACGTTTACATAACTACGGAAAATCACCATTTTGAATGGGAAAATCAACTGTTTCAATGGCCATTTTCAATAGCTTTTTGTATGTTTACTGGGTAGCTTACCGGAGGATAGAAGTGATTCATTGATCCATCCCATCATCAATCCAAACATCCCATGGTTTTTTTCCAGCGCAGAGCAGCGCGGAGCGCCCCGCACCTCCTCCCGTTGAGAAGCGTCGGCATCGGTACTGAACCTGGGGGAATGTGGCGCAGACCATGAACCTGGTGATAGTTAATGATATCATAAGAACATATGAGAAGTATTTATATATATACATATATTTGAACTATTTTGAACTAGAAGGATTCTAATATCACAATAGTTGTTTTATGATTGAATTATAGGATTGAAGTAGAAATCCAAAGGATCGTAGCTATTGCAATTGCATGATAGGTGATCCAGTGGTTGTGTAACTGAACTGGGCAGCGTCAAGAACCTGGTTGCGAACGGCGTTTCATGTCTTTCGCCATAGCTATTCTGGTGATGGATTGTGATCATCCTTTTTGAATAAGTAGCAGAACCCCAACATTGGTAACAAACCAATGGGTGTTTGATACTGGTAACTTTGGCTTTGATGTAGAAACCCGATTGATGATAGTTGTTGGAACATTCACCCAGTACTGGAACTGGATGACGCTGAAAAAATCGGGCAAAACCATGGCACCCTTCTGTTCACAGCAAGTTGTAACTGGTTTTTTTGTTACGATGTTCATCCCCCAAGACATCCCAAAAAAATATACGGTAGATTAGGTGTCCATCCCCATACAAATTAAACTATAGGATTGGACTACACTATAAATCCGATTCATGCTAGTTCTTGGAATCGGATGAGAGTTATGATACTTCTTTGTCGAATCCGATTGGAAATGGGATTTACTGTAACTATTGTTGCTGATATAGGTACGGTATCTAGTGGAAAAAATCATAATGATGGTTATAGTAAAAATGATAGACCTGAATCAGGCCGAATGATAGTTAATTATATCGTGGGATAAAAGATTATGTGGAATCTTCTCGCTTCATTGGGAATAGAATGTGGGACTGGTCTTTAATGATCTTAGTTCGAAGATCATGATCTTCGTATTGATATTTTGTGCTACAGTAAGTAAGAAGACGAACATTGGGATCATCTGGAAATTGATCATAGTAATGACACTATCTTTATGGGGATCGTCTTGCCAACAAAAATATCCCACAGGATCCCCAAGGATGTATTACAAACATTAACATGATGGCATTTGATCATACAAAAACTGCACAACCTCTCTGCAACCCTGGCAATGGTATAGTAAAGTAACATTGTGTTTATGACAGGAAATAAACTGTGATTTCCAACGCATTTTGCCTGGAAATTTGATCAATGGCCTCACCTAGAATACGAACGGCAGATATGTACATATATTATACAAGACACTTCCACATATAGTTATATAATGCAGTCTGTATGCTGATATGTGTACATGTGCATTTTCCGCATCTATACGTACATGTACATATCCCTGTATGTGCATGTGTAGTAGTATGTCCGATTGTGTGATGTGGTGATATACAGTCATATTATATATATGTATATATATATACATATATATATATATATATCACATGTATATTCTATATTTGCATATGCATATAGTGATTTTCGTTTGAGAAGCATATGGCTACTGTAAAATCAACGACCACTCTATCCAGATGGTTATCCATTATATCCCCACAATTTAATGTCCCAAACCACCATGTTTGTTGGTTAAGTCACCATTTTTGATGCTTAAATCATGATTGTTTGACAAAACTTGTCAAAATATAAACTTTACCTAGACCAGATCATACATTGCTGGTTAAACACATACATCATTGTACCCCATCCGGGAAAATATGTCAAAAAATCTCGTAAATTGCGCCAAAATCAACAACCAGTCTGCAAAAATCTCAGCCAAATCATTTTCCATCAATATATGTTCAATATATGTTCAATGTTCAATATATGTGCTGGTGATATGTTCAATATATGTTCCATTGTTCCATCCCATCTTTGATGCTTGGTTTAATCCCCATTGTAAACATCCTTCACCATGATATCCATGTGGGTACATGGTAAAACCATGTCATAAACCACCCGTCGGACTGGGAATGGTAAACATATCACCTATAAAAATGCTTTGACTTGGGGTGTTTATGATGGTTTATGGCATTGTTTTACCCACATGGGTATGGATCAATACCTATTAATACCATTTTTAGTGGGATGAACATCCATTTACCAGCTATTTTGATGTTCACCAGGGGTACAAGGTTTTGACACACTGCCACATGAATTCCATCCCCAAATTTACCCGCGCTTCCCAGTCACATGATCTTCAAATCCTCCGTCAGACGATCACAGCTCCGTGTGCCAGGTGCGATCTGCAGGGCGGCCATGCGCCAGATCCGTTTTGGGCCCCCGGAAAAATTTCGTTCGGAAAAGGTGCCATAAAAAGATGGAAAGATATGGAACATAGTAACTATGGTTTATGGCAGATATAACTATACTTAATGGATCTTAATGGGGTTTATAAACCAACTTAGCTAACTATGGGGCACCCTGCAAAGTGGGGCCCCCAAACGATAGCTAAGTTGGTGAACATAACTCCAATTTCACTATGGTTTATGGTACTTATAACGAACTAGTTACTGGGGCTTATAAACCAACTTATAACTGGGGGGCCCCACATTGTACAAATTCGACCTTTTTCAATAGTGAGCCAGGATATGATAAGGATTCTAAAATTCCCACAAAATGATGAAACGGACTCACAATGACAGGACACAATGAGAGTTGGACCAATCGCTACCCGTGGTCCAGTGTCCAGTCCCGGTCTCACCTCCAAACTTTGGATCACCAGCTGCGTGACGTTGTCCATCTCAATGCCCACCTAGAGACAAAGTTACTGAGCTTCAGAACTTGCATTTTTAGTTTGGATATGAATGGGAAGTTTAATGGAAGGTTGAATGGGATATTAATGGAGATTCATGGATATCAATGGATATTAATGGATATCAATGGAGATTGCTTGATATTAATGGATATTAATATTAATGCATATTAATTCACCTTAATGGACATTAATGGATATTAATTCTGGATATTAATGGATATGAATGGGATAAATGGAGGTTTAATGGGATATGAATGATATGAATGAGATATAGCCTCTGGGGTCATCAAATGTGGCTGGCTGGGACATCCTCGAACTAAATTTACGTTTTGAATGGGACAATCATCTATTAGAAATGGAGGGTTGGTAAACAAAATGCAACCATGTTGACTGAGATTGCCGCATCCAAAATCGAAACAAAACATGTTTACATGAAAGGGCTATCGAAGTACCATTTGGTCAAAGACACAAGACTGTTTCGTGACGGCACCAGCAATACTGGCAACTATCAGCAACTAGAAGAATGCCTCGAAAAACCATTTCAGGCTTGAGCATGCCTACTTGACAAAAATCCTCAGAAACTGTAGATAAGCAGCTGATAAGCATGAAAATTGAAGGGTTGCAACTTGCAACGATTTGTCAGTGACCAACCAACAATGTCCTCGATGGGTCAAGTCCGTAGTACCAAATGTTTTAGTCCTCGAAATGACCCATCCATCTCTAGTTCTTTCAAGACTCAACTGTTTGACCCATATCTATCCATATCTTAGATTTAAAACATGTCCCTAGAGTAGTTTTGCCAAACAGTGGATCAATTCGTCATCAACTGAGAGACCTTAAAAGATATACAACTATCATGTGCTTGGGAACTGAATTCATAATTTGTTCATAGCTCCAACTGGCTCCCCATGGCCTTTCATTGGGAACATGGATACCACAAACAATCTGAGGACCTGTACCCGCATCAACTTACGCTGCGTTGTTCTCTTGTGCAGAAAGGTGGCCAGGATGTCCGCAGTGTACTCAGCGGTGGGCAGTGGGCATGGTTTTACCGCCAAAGATGACCCTCCAGTAAACTTGGCAAACTACCATAGCTGTGGAGTTTACCCACCATGAAAGTAGACCATTTTCCTGGGGAAAGCATTGGTTTTCCACATCGTTAGTTTACAGGAGAGTAATCAGTAAGGGTTTCTGGTGATCCATCCATCACGGAATCCACTGTAGCTCCAAAATGAGCCCCAAAGCTAAGGTCGCTGTCATCCAGACCTATCCTATGAATAATCAATAATTCCTTTTGGATGCTTAATTCATCTTAAATCTCTAGTTTTTGTTGGCTACATCAGCTATGCCCCCCATGATTCTTATCCGAAAACAAAAAAAAGCAATGCGGTGCAGTTGAAAGTCCAAAGACATCCTGGAGGCACTCCCCAAACAAAAATCTCAAGGGGGTCGTCAATATGATGACGTGTGAGTCACGGACGATCTTCATCCACAGAGGCGAAGGTCCATTGCCAGTTTCGATTAACCAGGCCGGGGGTAGTTAATCATAGTTAATCACATCATTATCCGATCATTCCCAGTTTTAAAGTGAAACGATTGCCAAGGGGCAATCGTAAATCCTAGCGAATCACACATCATCCCCAATTTTAAATTAAACATATGGTGAAAATCCTTAGCATTTCAAGCTACATGCTGACCATTCTCCATTTTTGACGCTGAAAACTGGCCGTGTCACTTGACCCTTTCCATCCTCATTGCTCAGCTCCTGGGAATTGAAAGTCGTGGCCATCCCAAAATCATTGACCATTTTCCCATTGAAACCTCCATTGATGAAGGATGTTCATGGATTTTCCAGGACCATCTTTGATTCCGAAAGGGCAATTCAATAGTGATATTAATGGTTATTAATGGTTATTAATGGTTATTAATGGTTATTAATGGTTATTAATGGTTATCAATGGTTATTAATGGTTATTAATAATGGTTATTAATGGTTATTAATGGTTATATAATATATTATAATATATTATATAATATATATAATATATGACCTTCCGGTGTCATCAAACATGTCAGGCTGCTGGGAAGTCTCCAAACCTAGTGATTTTTCGTTGCCATGTTTGATTACGGGATGGTAATCCCTCTGGATCCAGCCGTACCTTCTGAGGGAGTGTATATAACATATTATAACATTATATAACTGGGGTATGATTTACGTGGCTAAGTGCCTGCTCAGAACGAATTTGGATCCATAAGAAATTGCATGTCAAAATATGTTAATTCGCAAAAATTGTAATAGAACCATCGAAAATTGGGGTTTTACCAGAACCAATGATGATTAATAATTGGTGAATGTGTTTCTGTGTTTAGGCGGGGTTAGTTCGTTCACCCAGTTTGATGCATGACCCAGGAAATGGAGACTTACCAGGACACTAACCACTAAACTAAACGGGATGATCCGTACCCCAAAATGAAGGTCTGGAAGCTGACTGGTTGGGGCCAGGGCCTCCCAACTAGTTGCAATTTGGATGATTCTGTTCCCATGTCATAGCGACATCCATATTTCAATGCTGTTCCGTCTCTGGCTGCGAAAAGACTATGCAACTCCTAGTTCCAACCACCTCAGATCTCTAAAGCTGTTGCAGAAAAGCACTGAGACTCGCTGATTCTCTTGGCTGTATTTTTGGTTGCCAAAATTACGGACAAGTGTGTCAGCCAATGGTTTTAATCTATGCCCAAATAAATTAGCCAAAAGCCAACATCAAACTCAGGGGTTGTCATGGGTTCCCTTGGTTTGGCCCTTATCTTTAAAGCTGAATCCACAGGTTTGGCTGGTGGGACCTCTCCATGTTTATGTCATGAATTGCCCCAACTAACCTAAATCCACGTTTGGATTGGTTGAATCCAGGGGTTTGACCATGGCCATATCCTTCAATCCCGTGGAAATTTCCATTGGGTCTCCCATTCCTGGCTTCTCCCATCTATCGAACTAACCCCAATGACCACCACATTCACCAGGCTACACCCCACCCCCACCCCTCCAGAGAGTTCCCAGTCTCCACCGTCCTTCTTCAGAAAGGCTTTGATACGTGGCTCGGTTTGCTCCATCTTCAGCAGCGCGCTGATGCCATGCAACACCTCCATGTGAGACTGGCAGGGCCAATGCTCCCCAGTTTTGGAGATGTTCAACATACCCACCATCCAATACCCATGGCTGGCCTGTAAAAAAAAACATCTTGGGGAGTCAATCATGGTTTCATGTCAACATTTTGGATGAACAAATTGGGGCAAAATTCACGGGCCTCGGCGAAATTGAGCTCCCCGCTTCCATCTTCGTCCAACCTCGAAAACGACTTGGCTGGTTTCAGTGGAAATCTACCCTGGAAACCAAGGTTTTTGCGCCATGTTCAGTAGGCAAATCCTTTCCAAAACCTTTTTGGGGGATTTTGGCTGTGTGGCGGATTTCAAAGTTCTTTAAAAAGGAGAATTTACATACTGGGGATATGAAACAACAAAAAGGGCAGCAGTAAAGATCTCCGGTGAACTCGGCCGCAACCACGGCCCCGAACGCGCCAAAGACTTCCATGATCTGCGAGATGTCGAACTCCTTCCTCAGACAAATTGCAAAACAACGACTGCACCAAGAATGATAACTATTGCACCACTCATATGCAAATATGGAAATGGTATTTGTGGAATAGACGCGTTTACACAGCCATGCTTTTTATGCAGAGAACCTTCTACATGACCCCACAACTACACAAATATTGTGAGAATGAAAAAATAGTGACACTGCCCGGAAATATCAGCGCAGCCTTTTTTCCTATTGAAGCTCCGACGCTTCAGTACTGAGAAAAGGCTTGCGGTGTCTAAAGACGAATAAGTCCTGCAAGTCCGTTCCTGCAAGACAGCAAGCATTATTACGTGTTGGCTGGTTGTTGCGATTTTGCAACTAATGTCCATCAGCGCCTTGCTATGGAAGTTACATACATTCTTCAAAGTGTGCTTAGTGCGCGTTTTACTTTGTGTCTTTGCTTTACGGATGGGTGATTGATTCGAAGTATGCTTGCCGTGCTATTTCATTCTGTACTTTTCCGCATGACGTAGCCTGTACATGGCCTGTTGTGATACTCAAGCTCACTTCACGCCGCTCTGCTTCTCTTCGCCGGTGGGGCATTGTCGGCTCAGCCTACGGAGGAATGAGGGACTCACGCAATTCGAGCAGTTTGCATTCAACGGATGCTTCTTGACAAGGACAGACGACCCTGCCTCATTTCGTCTTTGATCTTGAAACGAGCTCCCTGCAACTTTCGACTGTCCTTCTCTGTTGCGTGCATGCGTAGGTTCTCCTTTTGCTTGTCCTTGAGAACCTGGCGGCGGCCGTAACGCAGGAGGGACATCGGACAAAGCCTCAATGCTGTGCAATCCGAACACACACCATGAACGAGCGCGTTGCTATTCTCTGCCTTGAGCAGGGCTTCTTTTCGCGTGATGCCGGTCCTTTATGCTGCAGTTCGAAGGCTTCGCGATCCACCTTGGTCACGCTACGACACGATCAGTTCTGATTGAACGCGGTGTGTGTGTGTGTTTGTTTTTTGCAACCCCACGACCCTTTATGTGTCGGCGAGCGAGCCATGCATGGATTTACCATGGCCTTCCTAGATGTCCAACGGAAGGGCTTAGACTATGCCACATGTCCCTTAGGACGACGAAAAACTAATTAGTCGACACCCAAAAGCTCAGAAAGAGCGGTGTCGAAGCAAAAGTACACATGCAAAACGCCAAAGAAGCTAACATGGGTGAAAAGAAAATCCAGTGAGACAGTACGAGGTGAGAAGCATGCAATCTGTGAAACCAGAAATACAAAAATGGCACCAGCGGCCCAAAGAAAGAAAATTCAGCTAAGAGCCTGCTGTGCCTCAATGCCACTCACCTGCGAGCACTGCAAGCCCACTCTGCCCAGCGGCAGCACCACTTTGCTCCATCCACTCTGCCCTATAGTGCCAGCTCAAGAACTTGA
>Ga0126342_10007024_pt1 | contig 20057 bp, 16 predicted proteins | sample Cyp1metagenome_FD_92528 | JGI IMG/M metagenome (GOLD analysis project Ga0126342, IMG submission 92528) | Coral microbial communities from Lord Howe Island, Old Settlement Bay, Australia - Cyphastrea 1 metagenome | ecosystem: Host-associated > Invertebrates > Cnidaria > Coral ... | reverse complement strand
ACTACATCCAGCAGTTGTAGGTGAGGTGACCACTGCAACCATTGCAACCATTCCAGCAAACACAACTCCAACCACCTTTCGGTCAATCAGTGGATTCGCTCTGCCATCCGTGATTCACAACAACCAACGTCTCCTAGAGGTTTCCTATTCTGAAACTTCCGCCACCGCCTTGTGCGGTACTAGTGGTATATATATTTACCTACAAAACTGCGTCATTTATGGGGTCATTTTTTGGGGGGCAAATGTTGGTAAATATTCCAGCACCATGGATCCTATGGGAATATACACCTGTTGAATACTTTTCGAGCTGTTCTTGCACTCCTATCCTCTTGCTGGGGCTCTAGTCCCCTTTAACAGGGAAGCAGCTCCCAGCCAGCCGTTGCGCCGTGTTTACGGAGCGATGCGAATGCGGAATGCGGGATGATATGGGATGATGAATCGATCCATACTCTGTATACATGTATAATATAAGGCATAAACACGTACAGTAGATTTAAGCCCAAGCAATTCACCCAATACATAGCATATAGAGTCTAGAGATGTCTAGAGACTATGAGCAATCCAAGGAGGCATGTGCTTTGGAAGTCAGGGCACTTCAACAATCCTCATCCCTATGTAAGAGCACCCCATTCATAGCTTCCGCCGAGTGAGGGACGGACCTTTGTCTGACCGCCCAGAAAAATCTGCCAAAAGATCTAAGCATTCAAGGCTGATGACTTTGCTTGTTGGTCGCTGATTATGTTGCAATCCTATGCTTCTGAATTATTTTAAGATTTTGGAGCAGTTATTTTTATTGCTCGAATTTTAGGTGATGCTCGTAATATCTATTAGAACATCGCCATCCTTTTAGGTAGGCAACGGTTTGACTCATGAAAGCTTTGTACATGGCCACTACCCGGCTGACTGTTGGTATTGAAGGTGGCTGGGTCACCCATTGTGCGAAAGTCACTAGTAGTGGCTGGAGGTCATGTCCAACCCATTCTCACAAAGTCTAGGTGCAAACAAATGGCTATGGATCAATACCTATAAGTACCATTTTTAGGGGGATGAACATCCATTTACCAGCTATTTTGATGTTCACCAGGGGTACCAGGGTTTTGACCCATCCCCAAATTGCAAACATCCGTACAGTTCCGAATATGTAAGTTTCCGATGACTTGTTAAACTCCAATATTCTCATGAATTCCTCGTTTTGCATCCAGGGCATCAATGATTATGGGATTATCAACTTCAGAAACAACCAGGTGGGGAAACCCTCAATATTTGAAAGCAAATCATCATGCTCCGCATTGAAGTTGCTTTTCTGGGGACAATCTACACATGTGTACATACACAGAGCATCTTCAGACACACACACACACCCACGCACGCACACGCACGCACGTACGCACAGACAGCAACAAGTTTTGATGCAGAGATGCTCAGGCCTCACAACCCAGGGTGAAATACATGCTTTTCAGCATCAATTATGCACGCGTATCGAAGGATATCTGTATAAATATGTCTATTGGTGTTCAGAAAAAGCATATGCACATCCATCGTAAAAGAAACATGTTGGTATAGACTCTAGACCTTAACAAATCATGTGTTGGTTGGTCAACAAAAATGGATCTAGCGGCATGGTCCTTGCTGGATGGCTCCCAAAGCCAAGAAGTCTGCAGGAGAGTTTGAGGGAGATGTTTTGACCTCATTGGCCACGCCGTAAATGATGATAAATACCCTCTGGTAATTTAACATAGCTATTGAAAATGGCCATTTATAGTGAATTTTCCCATGAAAAATGGTGATTTTCCATAGTTATGTTAAATTACCAGAGGGTAGATGGGAATAGGGGGAATCTCTCAGAAACCAAATTGTAGTTCTTTTCAATTGTTTTTCAATGTTATCTTCGTTGTAGCAGCCTGGCCAGTTGAAGTCATGAATAGTCATCCGGTACCAGGGTTATGACATGTTATGACCTGTAACCAGGCGGAGAGAATCAATGCACAGGACACGAATCCTACACGACTTTAAAAGACATGAATCAAGTGAACGTAATTCATAATCAGTGTCCGCCAGGTTGCTGTTTTGTCCAAAGATATGTGAATCATCATAGACATGTCATAAGAATCCATGGGTATAAAACGGGGATCTGTTTCATAAACTTTTAGGGATAACATATTGATAACATTACATCATATCCCATCATATCCCATCATATCCCAGATGATTATATCAATAACTATCATAAGTGTTTTTGCTATCCTAACATTCCATACAATGTGAGGCCCCCAACATAGCTAAGTTGGTTTATAACTCCAATAACTATGGTTTATGGTACGCAAATAACTATAGTTACTGGGTCGAATCTAAACCAACTTATAGCTGGGGGGGGCCTCACATTGTAGCAATTTACAATTTGCTTTGGGAAATGGTTCCTCTTGGTTCAGTGATTTTCCATATCGGTAAATGGTTCATTTGCAATATTCATACCGATATGGTATTCCCACATATATATATATATAGACCTATTACAGTACCCCTTGAAAAAATTAGAGTTCCACCCCCAAATCATCCCCTAGAAACACAGCACCAGGCGCCGCTGGGTCCGCTGCCAAAGCTGTGGCGGCCCGACGAGGTGCTATTTTTTTTGTTCAAAGGAGGAGTGGGTTTTGAGTTATTTCATGCTACCCAATATTGGTTTGTTCACTTACAATCATTTTATAATATGATATGATACAATTTAATATGATATAATACAATATAATACAATATAATTTAACATAATTATGATATGATATAATACAATATGATTTAATATAATATGATATGATTTAATACAATATATTATAATATAATATGCTGAAAGTGTTGTCATCCACTATCATGTCAAGTTAGGATTAATAACCCCCCCGGAAGGTTCTGCTAAGGTTCAACCCCACATAATCGACCTCGTAAGTTGAAGTCTTAAGAGATCAACTTCAATTCGATATCAACCTACTTTCAATTGATTTTCCTTTTAAACCTAGAAGAAATCTCAAGATAAGTAAGGTTTTGAGATATCAATCTGATTTCTTGCAGTGTCTGTGACAATTGTGAAATGGCATCCTCGCCATCGGCTTGGTTCGTTGTCCACATCAGAGCGCTTCGCAAGGAGCTGGGCGACACATGACGCACAGAAGTGCCGAGGGATGTTTAAAAAAACAAACCTCGGCCAACAAAACTAAAGAATTATGAACAACACAACACCTCATAGGTTTTCAGGAGCTAGACCCGATCGAAAAAGCAGATGTGGTATATGCATTCATTGCTGCACTCTTGTTCAAAAACCTAGCACTTTAAAGCAGGACATGTGCACATCGGATGCGGATGTGTCTGAAATGGCTGACAATGAGGCGCGTGTGGTATATAATTGTAATAAACCCTGCCTGCACTGATCCACTGCTTTAAGGTATTCATTCGAAAAGGAAGAAAAACGTGCGTGCCAGCCGCGTTTGAATGTTGGCGGGCGGGCAAAATGATCCGGCAACCGCCCTGCCGCCCGGTGAAGATCGAGCAAGGCCATGCTGCTGCCCAAGTTGAAAGCGGCCAAGGCCGCTGCAGCAAGCATCTGACATTGACAGCGTGATGTGATGATGATGATACGTGATATATAGTATATATATATATGATATTTTTTGGTATCCCCAACGTAGCTTGACATGTTTCTTTAGCAAGCAAGACTTGTGTTTTCAAATTCAGGATGACAACCCCCTTCTGGTGGGGCGTCTTGCTCTACGATGTGGTGACATGCCAGCTGTGTATGATGCTTCGTGCGCAATTGATCTTCTTTTTAAGCCGAAAAGAAATCTAAAGGGGCCAAGGGGGGTGATTAATTAAGAAAACCCTTTCATGAGGGGCATGGGCTCATGAGGGGTACCCTTTCGGAGCTTCTCAAAGTGATGTTTTTTGACACTTCGTTTTCATTAAGCAGCAGACCATTTGGGAAATTGTTTTTTTGGGCAACTTATCCAAGAGTTTGGTTTGAACCAAGACTGCAAGACTGAGCATGCGATTGCAAAGTCACAAGTCTGTGAGTGCAAAAGTCACAAGTCTGCGACTGTGACTGCAAAGTCGGAAAAAGGCCGGTGCCAATGCAGCTCAGCAAAGTAATGAATTACTCAACCTGTATGATTGTAGTGCGCGCTCAGCCAAACAGAACCTTATGGGGAATTCTTTGTCAGAGGTTTGTCAGAGTCAAAGCTCTGTGTGAGACTTGAAAGGAGCGGGTGTTCAAAGCATGTGACTGCATGTGACAAACCAGTGGTTGATTAATCAGGGGGACCAGCCCGTTTTAGTATTGCCAAAACATTTTGAAACTAACTTGATAAATGCGTAATCCTAACTTGACATTACCCTTGATATTTCGGGGATTAGATCAGATTAGATTAGATCAGATTAGATAGATAGATTTGTTTAGAACGCAGTTTAGAACGTAGACTGGGTTGGATTGGATTTGACTACAGTAGGTTGGACTAGATAGATAGATGACATCAGCCATGAACCCAATGATTACCTGGGGCGATTTTTTTACGTTTTTACAAGCTGCACAGCTCATCCCAGGGCCATTGCGCTGATCGTACAATCCCCCAGAAGATGTGGCACAGTGTCATAGCCCAGATGCTCTCAAGAATTCCTTATTTCAAAATAAATAAATATATATATATATTCAGTGGCGATTCAAAACGGCAATGTGGGTGTGGTTCAAACTTAAGCGGCCAGAACATGTCATTGTTTCATATACAAAATGTGGGTCCGTTAGTCCGCTTGTTATATGGGTTCAAACATGTTCGACGTCAATCTCTAAGAATGGACGGGTGACACATGATTTTTGCCTAGTGACTTTCACAAGTGACTTGGGGGGTTGGCTGAACCACTGGTGGTTTTTAGTGTTTGATCCAAAACACGTTTGGTTCCAACAATTGCACGTAACCCAAAAAGGCAATTTGACAACGGAAACATGATGATAAACCATGATTAACTATGGGTTTTGGATGGACGTTAGGGGTACCCACTCTTGGACCAACCCTTCCACTTGTGCAAGTTGCCGCCCAGGTGCCAAAAGCAAGGCCAAGGTAAAAAGTGCTGCGGCGCCCGCGGCACCAACCCCACAGGATGTGAGACGATGTTGGTTGGTATATTGATATGAGGATGAGTCCAAATGGACTGGTGGATGGTTTCAACATAAGTCTGTATTTTTGGGTTTTGGATACCCTAAATATAAAACACTTGGTTTGGTTTGTGATTTCAATGATGTCATTACCATGCTATGATGATCCCCAATGGTTATTGTTGTTCGCCTGTTGTTCATACGGTTTGAGAACGCCAAGCAGCGGCTGGGGCAGCGGTTATGACCCATTTTACACTCATATTTTGGATGACAAATTTGGTTAGATAAAGAACAAACAAATTGAAAAAATCACTAGTTTACCATATTTTACCATTCATGCATCCAACCCAACATGTCCCCACCAGCACTGTTTTTCGCAAATGTGCAACTTCTGGCGGGTACCCTTTTCCCAAATTTTGAAGTCACGAGTCGACCCCTTCTCAACATGCCGTGGCTAAAATGCCTCTACAAGGTGGGTTGATCATCAACAGGCACGTTTTTTTTGGCGTACTCAAGTGGATCATAATTATACACATATACAAACATGCACAGCTAATTACAGACATACAATGTGTATTATATTATATATGTATATATATATATATTAGATTGTTCGTTTGGTTTGATTATATATTTGGTGTGTTGTGGAACATGAGGTTTTCATTCCATTTAGCACTCCACAGTTGGATACAGGAGCTTGCAGCTGTGCAACTGCAACGTTTTTCTCGCGGCTTTCTAGCGCGAAGACGTGTGAAAGAGAAGAGACAGCAGCAACGGCCGCTTGGAGATCAGGGGGAACTAGGTATTGATGGTTGGAATCCCTGTAAAAAATGGTAAACTTGGGGCATCTTGGGGCATGGTCTACCAATTATCACTTTTTGTGTTTTGATTGTGGTGCCGATTATAATTGGACGTTGGAAGGCAACGGGCCTACTGCACGGGGCCCACAGGGTGAACCTGAAGAACAGGGTGCATCCCAAACCATGGCAGCGTTTGCCAAATCAAATGGAACGTTATGATTAAGCAATGGATCGATGGAGTTACAAATATCATACAAATCAGGCAAAACCAAGCATCCTTCTTCAGTGATTTTGCTTCGGAAAGAGTGGTCTTCGATCTTTATCCCCATGATCTCACATGGACATCCTCACGCTTGGCCCTTGACTCATTGGCATACCAGGTTCTTGTGGCCCCAGGATTCCAGATTCCAGGTATAAGGCTTGGGGCTATGAGTCGAGAGTGAGTACCCCAAACTTACAGATAGTTGAACAATGCCTTCCCCTATTCAAGCCCTATTCAAGCCCTATTCATATACAACCCCCCCAGAAACCATGCTCTGGTACGGGATGAAACCACATATTTGGATATATTTGGGACCATGATCAAGGCAAGGGAGCTCATGCATTCAGAAGCCACTCTGGGGGTTCAAATATGTATCTTTTGTCTGAAAATATCGTGTCTCAACATCCAGTGGTTTATGATCATGTTCCTGGTTGACATGGGTCTTGTGGGAGTACCCCAGTTTCAGACACACCCCAAATCATGGAAGTTGGTTAGTTGTATCCATATACCTACCTCTTCAAAAGGTGCTTAATTTCTGCCGTTTGCCCAATAAATAGGTTTTGCATAAGAACGACCTTTTTGGGCAAACCAGAGTTTCTTCTGATATATTGATGCCAAACCCGTTTTTCAGCGGCGAAAATGCCCGACCAAACGGAGAAAATACCCGACCACGTGGGCTGACAATTTCTCACACAACGGGATTTATTTTCAGGAACGGCGTTTTTCCGCAAGAACGGCGACAATTCTAGTGTTTTTGAGCAGCGGCAGAAATAAGTACCATATGCAAAATCCAGGTATCATCATATATATATAGATTCTCCATCTACGGAATATTTACCTACATTTGCGTAAGTTTTTGGGTAAATGTTGGTAAACATTGCACACATAGAGCATTGTCATATGTATATGTATATATATATTGTGTATATGTATTATATTGTTTATTTATATTTATATATAGATATACATCATATGGTCAACCATAGCATGCACAGGCATGAAAACATGCCGGTTGTAGGTGGTGTCGCTGAGCATATATATATATATATATATATATTATACACACATATGTTCATATGTTCATATTTTAAATCATTCAAAATCCCATCATATATCATGACAACCTTCCAAATGGCCATTTAATGGGGAAAGTATGGGAAACGTATAATGCACAATGGGATTTTGGTGTATTTTCAGACAAACCCATACGTATTGTTGTTCAATATCATAGAATCATGCATTATTTACCATTATTAGCCATTATTAAGCATGATTAACCACTATTATATAAACCAATATTTCATGACCAAATGGGAGTTTCCATAAATGTGGGGACCCCAAAATGGATGGTTTACAATCGAAAATCCTATTGAAATGGATGATTGGATGATTTAGGGGTACCCCCCTTTTAGGAAACCTCCAAATATGATTAACTATATATGGTTCGTCGGTTCTTGAACCGTGCCTTTGGTTCTTCGATGAGGCAGCTGGCCGAGGCACTGCGGGCCTCCGAATTAGCTGCCCTGAAGGCGGAGATAGCTGGAGTTATATGGCTATGGGTGAAAATCCAAGACCCAAAGGAACCTTTGCAGGATGAAGCCATGCACCAAAAAAAACAGCAAACAACAGATACAATGGAATACCTGGAAGATCTATCGTTTTCATGTTTTGTTTCGTTTTACTATTATTTATGCAACATGTTTCTGGAGGAAATATGTTCTCATAAATTTATAGGAGAAAAAAACTTTGCAAACAAACGCTACCGAAATGGCAGCCTCGACTTGGAACAAAAGTCTTGAAAACAAATGCTATCGATAGAAAACCCCAACTTGGAATAAACAACTTAGAAAACTAACGCAACCAAAATAAAAAAAAAAAAACGCAAAATTGGGAAAATACATTGAAACAATGCATAGATATGTTACTGCGGACCCAAAGGAGCATCTCAGCGGATACCGCGCGCATACCAGGAAAGCCTTGCGTACACCACGCGTATACCAGCGTATGTGTATGCATGTATGTTTGCAATGATGCTTGAATTACAGACGCACCCTGTAAGTTTCGAAAGAAATGTTAAAAGACACGGTTTGACATGGTTTGACCACCAAAAATTGAATAGGTAAAACATTGGTGGGCAAAAAACCATGATTTTTACAATGTTTTTAAAAATTTCCATGGTTTCCTACTTTTTCCTGATTCATTGCCATTTTTTCCCCTGATATTCACGAGTTTTTTGCACATTTTCATGTTTCCAGAATTTTCAGCACAACTCCGGTTTTTTTTTGGGAACCTAAATTGTTTTTTCCTCGGGAATCGTGGAGAATTGCAAAAACCTCCATAAAAATCAGAAAAACATACAGAAACAATAGGAACCGCAGAGGAATTCATTGCAGTTGGTAACTGGAAGATGAAGAAACCACAAACAAATGAGAAAATTGAAAAATGGGGACACATCGAACAAAGGATATTAGGTGCTGGTTTTGCGTATTACTTTTATTTTCCCAGAATTTTCGACATTTTGAGAAAGTAGAAAACTGGAGGTGGCCAAACATGATTTCCGACATTTGGTTTTCAAAGCAAGTGCTTGGACACAGCAAACATCAATATACACGAAATTAACATAGATTAACTAACAAACTGGGACACCACCTTCGACCTATCTCCCCCGCTTCCCATCACCTTGGAGAATTGCCAGGCCGAACGGCGGCGTGCGGAACAGGAGAGCGCTAAGCAAGAGCAGAAACGGAAACTGGCGCAGGAGCGGCTTGCTGTGACTCGGCTTGGGGCGCGGTGCGGTTGGGAGAACGCCAGGAAGATCTTTTGTGAATGTATCTTATAAACATGACATGACTAAACCGTTAAACAGCATTTGTTCAAATAGGGATTCTAACAAATGATCTTCCAGCCATCACGACAGAGACCTCTCACCAAGTTTTCGCCGTTTTCCCCAAATCTCAACTGATCGATGGTGTAAACTGATGTCCAGGACCAGAAACCCCCATATCCTTCTAGGATCCCCATGTTTTTGTCCGAAAAAGGGTCCCCCTTGGCCCTTGTTCAGTTCAACAAGTGATACTCCCCATATTAAGAAATTGGGTTTAAGCAATCCTGGTTTGATATGAGTACCCTTTGCCAATCTTTGCCAAGGACACACGTGCCATGCTGGAAGCCGCTTTCGAGGGGAAGGAGGAGATGGTCCTGAAGTTTCTCGAGAAAGGTTGGGGCGCGATTTCCGCAGCAGCTGTTGCAGGGGTATGGACGTGCTCAGTTTACAAGTGATCGAACGTCGTTGGATAAATCCATTTCATGGAGATAAAATATAATGACCAAGTCCATGATATGTTTTTGGCATTTGGAATATGTTACAACTAACCAACTTCATATTATTTTCTGTGTGTTTGAAAATGGGGGATACCCCAATTCATGGCCAGTGTGATGGGGGAAAAGTGACACACCATGGGATGTTGAGGTATACTTCTTATTTCTGGGCAAACCTACATGTTGATGCTGGAAGATAACGGAACATGTAAGATGCCCATATTTAGAGAAATCATGACGAATCTAATGCACAAGGCGAAGCAATGATGTGAGAAATGAGCACGGGATTTTTGAGACCTTTTCAAGCCAATACATGCAGTACATATATACTTGGTTCCATCCATCAGTTTATTTCTAGCAAGGGTTTGGCAAATCCTGCAGTTCGGGTTCCCATCATGATGCGCACCAGTAGCACTGTATGGATGCAGTAGCATGATGCAGACTGTGATCAGTGGATTACAACTTCTTCCAAATTCTCGTCCCCAAAAATTGGATGGCGATCACCAATCAGTAATCAAACATTCTTTGCCGGAACATCCGCCTTTTATGGATGTTTGTTCCCATTAAAACCACATGGTTTGGTGGAAAATCCGACCATCTAGTTTAGTGACTTTCCCAGCTATAACCTACATTTACTAGCTGGGGATTTCCCAGCTAGCCATGGCCATGATGACACCGCGTTGCGCGGGTAGGAATGACAAGTGCCAGCTGGATCAACACCAACCACGGTTGGGTCGCTGCAAGTGGCCAGCGCCGTTTACACCTATAGTTGTTGGTGATAGCGTTGTTGTTGGGTTTGCCACACGGTTAAACAAAAAAAACCGTCATATGTTACCCAGGTCCATTTTCTATAATAACTATAATGTTAACCCTCGGCTGCTGAACACCATGCGTTTTCGCCGATGAGAGCATCACCTAAAAACAATCAGCCAGCGTTTTCAGTTTTGGGAGCTATATTTGTATCACTGGCACTTGTTTTTGAGCTGTTTTGTTTAGCCAATTTCCATCAATTTCCCCTCTAAGAGGCTTCCACTGGAGCTCCGTCCCTTCGCCAGGTTTGCCGGTGGACGCAGCCGCACAGGGGATTACCCCTTTGTCTGAAGCAGCCGCTGCGGGGAAGACGGAGCTGCTCCAGCTGCTCTTGGACCGCAAGGCTCACGTTCCGGCGCATCCAACCGGCAGGATGTCGGAGATGATGAGATGATGCATGCGTTTTTTTTAGAAGGAATATAATCGCCCAGTGAGTAAGTGATTTATACTGTAGTTTGTTTATGTTTGTTTTATATATGTATTATATAAATAATATTTATATATATATCATTATATATCTAATATATATTTTATATATATATATATATATATCTTTATGTAATTGTACATGTATAGAAGATTACAACCTATTCTATAACCGGGTATTTGATGGTGTTATATCACTTGCGGTTTCCAGGGTGCCACAGCTCCAAGTGGGATGTTTCCAGCCCTGTAACCCCAATGTGTGCGAAAATGTCACTGCTGGTTGATAATTGGTAATTAATGGTGATTAATGATGGTTAATAATGGGGATTAATGGTGATTAATGGTGACTAATGATGAATTCGCTTACCCTCTGTTAAACTAACAGTTTGCTATGGAAAATCACCATTTTTACTGGTTAAATTTAACTATAAATGGACCATGTTCCATAGCTATGTTAAATTACCAGACGGTACAGTGTATAGTAGCATTGTAAGAATGGGCTGTCACTGTCATGAAATCAGCCACTCGTGATGAGTGTTTGGAGGAGTTTTGTGGAGTCAGCCACGTATGGTGGAAGTGACAACACTTGTTTACCACTGTTTACAGTGTTTACAGCAACTACCAAGTAGATAGAAATATTGAAAACTTGGAAATCATGCAGGGCACATCATCTGTGATAATCCTTCCTGTTTTCCGATTTATTGGGTACCCCGATATATGGCTATGGATCAATACCTATAAATACCATTTCTAGTGGGAAGAACATCCATTTACCAGCTATTTTGATGTTCACCAGGGGTACAAGGTTTTGACACAGTCCCATATGTTTGCATTGTTTCCATAGATCACCTCACCCAAGTATTGCCAGGCCAATCCCAATAGCAGAGGCGAGTTCAATCGCACGCCTTTGTGGCGAGCAGCATACAGCATCTTGGCCCCTGCAAATTTGCGGAAAAAATACGATCTATAGAACTGGGAATCATGTGGTTAATAGATGTTAATAGTTGGTTAATAGTGGTCAATAGTTGGTATATTGTTGGTTAATAGTGGTTCATAGTGGTTAATAGTTGGTTAATAGTGGTGATTAGTTGGTTTATAGTGGTTAATAACGTGGGAAAAAACAATGTCATAAATACCCATGACTTGGAATGGTAAGCATACCCCCTTTAAAAATGGTGATGACTGGGGGATAGTTTATTATAATTTGTTACCCACATTATCTTAGATCTTCAGGGGACACTTGAAGATATTAGAGACTCAAGATTTCAATCCTAGGCTTAGGGTTTAAAGGTTGAACATGGACCCAGCAACTGCTTGGTGATGTCATGAAATTCAACTGCCTTTTCCATCTAGACCTTGGATGACTCAACCCAATTGCATCATGTGGGTTGAACACCACCAACCAGGTTACCCCTATTTTTAGTACTGGATACATTCTCTTGACATCCCTGGTAGAGTTTCTTTCCCAGAATTACAGATTGATGGCAAAAGCTGCATCCTTGATCAATTTCTTCATGTTGTTGGTGATATCCCAACGACATCCCCAAAAAAATGCAGGACAGAAGCTAAATGCTACAAGCTCAACATGTGGGATTTTAGACGCACTTTTTGAGATGACTTTCCCTCTGGTAACCAAAAAATGGCACTTGGAAATCCCTTGTTTTTATAGAGATGTGTTCATATGTTTTAAAGGGAATATCACCGAGACATGGGTCAAAATGGGCACCATCATCTAATTTGCCTCCTGACAAAAGAAATATCAGAAATCGCTACTCTTTGTGTCATACTCAAATCAAATCTGGATATGTATATATATATATATATATGAGTCCCCATATATATATATATACAGGTATATATACATGATTATCACGAAAACATGGTATCTCTCAAATCCAATCGCTTATCATGATGTTTTTTTGACCACAAACTAGAGCACAATTCTCAATTGTTGGACAGTGTTTGTTGCGCACTGTATTCCAAAAAACCTTGGTTTTGGTGTTCCCATTCTGGTTGCCCCCCCATTTCTGAGAAATGTTATCCTTATGAGCTGACTATCCCCATCTAAGCCTGCAAGGTGGTGCCCCCGCAGTTATAAATTGGTTATTTGCTTATACTCCCATGAAAACCAGTTCGATATATCACCTATAAACCAGTTTGAAATTGGACGTCACCAACTTAGCGATTTAGCTCACTGGGGCACCAGCCTGTGAAACTCGGAAAAAACCAGGCAACAGATCTTCCATTCTGCCGCTTCTACTTGAAGCCGGTGCAGACCCACGCTTGAGCCACTGGGAATGAAGGGAAACCAGTTGGGAATGTCGTGGGATTTTTGTTCTAACAGTCCTTTGAAAGGAAGTGTGTTCCTATTAATAGATCTTAATAGATCTTAATGGATCTTAATAGATCTATTAATAGATCTTAATAGATCTTAATTCATTGGCATTGGAGGCAGCCTTTTGTCCAACAGACCAATCTAGTTGGGGTATCCATGGGGACATCAAGGGGACATATTTCACCAGCGGATTTTGGGGTACCCTATTTTGAGACGCCAACAACGGCTAGCAAATCTTACCCCCAACGAATCAAACAACGTGATGTATTTGTTCCCAAAGGAAGAAAATTACTGGCTACAGTGATTTTGACTTAATACTTCCAGGATTTAGGGTTTTATGGTTTTATGGTTTTATGGTTTTAGGGATCAGGGTTCTAGGGTATTGATTTTGTTGTGCAAAATCAACAATCGCTGGCCCTACGTAGCGACTTGAGCATGTCTAAGGATATGAGGACCCGTTTTGTGCAAACGCTTGGTGTGCAGCGATCATGTTGAATTCTCATGTTTGAATACCAACAAAAACCACAGAGAAAAACAAAAGAAACCGATGCTTTGGCACTGAAACCTTATTGCATTTTTGTCGGACCCCTCGAATTGATGAAATTCAACTATTCCAGGTGGTCAAATCATCTGGGTGGTTTGGAACATGACTGGATTATCTTTCCCATCATATTGGGAATGTCATCATCCCAACTGACTTTAACTCCATCACTTTTCAGAGGGGTAGGTCAAGCACCAACCAGATGATTTTAAGGACACTTTCAGCCATCTCGGGTTTTCGATCTCCCCATGCGCAGGGGACGAGCATGGACAGGGTCCAGGAGACGTGTGCAACGAGGACACTGGAGATACCCGAAGATCATTCGGCTTGGTAACTGAGCTGTGGCAAGACACCCCTAGTTGGGGGTTCGTACTATCAAAAAAATTGGGATTACAATAATCCAAGAACGCAGAATCCCTAAAAACCAACCAGTATTTCATGGAATGATAGGGGGATTTATTTCACACTGCTCAACTGGGGTCATAACCCATGTAAAGATGGGATAATCTAAAGTCAACATTGCCATATATTGCCATCTTCAGAAAATCGTCGCAATTTCAATTCTCATCGTACTCCAGACCTGGCTTTGGTACGTTATGGTATGTTATAACTTATTTCAGCTCAATGTGAAGGGACTGGTTTGTCCAGTGAAATTTGTAAGGTGTGAAACAGAAAACAAAAAACACGGGCGTGTTTGTCAAGGTTTGGGCTGGGATTGGGAATGGCAGATTTTTGGCTTTTTCTATTGGCCTTTCTAGACTTTTTCCTATTCAAAAATTAACGCGCTTGGTAAGGACCTGCGCACCCCACAGGCGTCATCGCACTCCACAGGTGTTATCGCATTCACCACAGAAATCATCGCGCTCCAGAACGGGCACCGCATATTGGGGAAGCGAAATGAATTTTGCATTTTTGTCGCCTCAGCAGGTGTTTTTTTATTTATAGCTAAAATGGCATGGAATCACGTATTTCTGGAATATGGGGAAGATGGAGTTCCCACCTGAAATTTCTGAAGCTTCACATATGATCGCATTCCATGCAAATCTGGTATTCTTGAGCTCACCGATAACATTTTCTATGTTTTTTTCAAGCACTCGAGCAAGGTCGGCGGGTCCAATTGTGAAACTTTTTCTGGTATGTGAAAACAATTTTGAATGGTGTAGGGTCCATTGGGAGGGTGTCAAGGGGACACACCATCACCTGATTTTTTTGCACACCAGAAAACTGGTGTACTTTAGGGATGTCATCGTCGTACTGCACGCTGAAAAACAGTCTACATTTTTGGTGTTTTTGGTTCAAAGTGGTGGTAATTTCCAAATTGTCCTCAAAGAAAGGATCTTTTTGAGGCAGGAACATGTGCCGTCGACAATGCATGTGCCAGCAGAAAACGGCGCTTGGCTAACATCATTTATATGATCGGCCCTGGGGTATGGGTAAGTAAGAAGTTGTTAAAACCAAAGTTTTTAGCCACTTACTAAGTGGGATGATCCTCTAAGCTATGGAAACCCAGGACCCGTGTGGTCATGTAGACATGAAAATGCCTCTTGTGTGGTCATGTAGGCGTGAATGATGACTCCCGCATCCGCAGCCATTTCTTTTTCAAGATCCACCTCCCCCAGCGCACTTTCACCGTGTGTCATGGATCAGACGCTGGCCATGATGAAGAGCCGCCGTGCCAAAAAGACGTCTACGAAGACGCAAGCGGCGCGCAAGCTGGAACTGCGCAAGGGCCTGCAAGCCCCGAGAACGGATGCCCCTCCGCTGGAAGAGGTCTCCCATGCGGAGTTTCAGGCCGCGAAGAGGGAGGAGCAGAAGAACCTGAAGCGGGCGGCCAGGGTCAAGAAGGCGGGCAAGAAGAAGCCCTATCTCCAGGAAGGAGACAACTGCCCGACCTTGGCCAAAATCAAGGGCGACGCGACGAAGTCGCAGAGGGCGGGGGATTCCAGGGGTTTGCCATGGAAACGATGTAGACTTTCATGGTGGATCTTCCATATTGTTTGATATGTTTACTAGAGGGTGGTCCTTTATTTAAAGAAATGGTGAAGCATCAGATAGTTTCCCAGGAACTATTCATAAGGCAAAAAAAATCAGGAAAACCCTGGGGGGGGCAAAACGAATGCGGAAAAAAATCCCCTTGTGGAAGTCATGGAAGTCAGCAACATGGCCGGTGAGGAAAATGGAAACCAAAACCATGGATTGTTAACATGGAAGTGTGAATTGCCATGTATTTCACTGTACAGTTAAAACCCTGTATACCAGTTATAAGTGGTAAGCATGGGGGTTACCATTCCATACATGGGTTTGCAACTTATCATTGATTTACAACTGGTAAGGGACCACAACAATTTATAACTGACTTATAACCGGTAAAGGACCATAACAGAATTGTAGTGGGTTTCATCTGCAACGTTTAAAGGGCAGCGATCCTTGAACATAACCCTTCTGAGAACTGTCATTTAATGTCATTTATACATATATCCGAGGTGATCAGGTTTCTTCGATATCTCCGGATGTTTTGGGGTTGAGACTGTAGCAGTTTTGTGAATATGTTTTCCCAGCCATCCTTGTTTTGAAAGGGCCCATCACTTCAGGAAACCCTGCGCCAAGCATGAAAATTGTGCCAGGGGATGGTAAAAATCTTGGGAGTTCAACCATCTGAACCAAAGCATTTACTTCGATATATAAGATAAAAACAAAATCCAATGGCCAAAGGTACTGTTTTGTTTATATATATATATATATAAATATATTATGTATATAGTTGATTGATGGAAGCGTTATAAATTTATATATTACATCACGGTTTCATACATTTGTTGTGAGATTTTTTTTTTTGCCAATAATTCATGATAATGTTATACTGGTTGGTGGTTTCAAACATTTTTAATTTTCTATAATATATGGGTTGTCATCCTTCCCATTGACGAACTTATATTTTTCAGAGGGGTAGGTCAACCTATAAAATTCCACAGGTGCCCCCCCAAAAAAGATAGGTTAAACTCCAGGTCTCTTTTGTTCGGTGACTCCGATGTCTTGATCAACTGTTTTTTTTATTTTTATGGGACCATTTTGACGGTTCGCAGGACGTAGCAGGACGTAAATGTAGATATGAGATACATCCCGTTGGAAAGAAAGTCAGTTCAAGATACCCTCTGGTAAACATGCAAAAACCTATGGAAAATCAACTTTTTTAATGGGTAAATCCACTATTTCTATGGCCATTTTCAATAGCTATGTTAGTTTACCAGAGGGTAAACCCCCGGAATGTTGATTAACGGCATGAATCATACATTCCCATTGCAAACAAACATCCATTGAGCAGTGATTCAAACCCCTGCTGATTAAGAATCTGAAGCAGGAATTATAGGCTAGGGTTTATACCCCCTGGTAAACTAAAATCATTATGGAAAATCACCATGTTTCAGTAAACGGTAAAGCAACTGTGCCATTTTCTCTAGCAAACTGTTGGTCATTACCAGAGGATACTTGGCATATTTGGGATCATCGTCGCTGCTAGGACTTGGCGGAGCTCTTAAAGTCCTGGGTGGCTTGAATCGGCCGAACTGTGCAAGAAACCATGGTTTTATCAATGTCTATAGTTACTGCAAGCTTATTGGGATTATTGCGAAAATAGAAGCCATGGTTTTATCAATCTTATGGTTTTAATTACCAAGTCTAAGGCTTATTGGGATTATTTGCAGGTTTGACGTTTTTTTTTTGGACTTTAACAGGAACTTCACTACTGAAAATTGTCACGATGATTGAGATCCAGTCATCATGTGATCTTTACCAAGCTAATATTTCTATCTGCAGGGATCCAGCATCGAAGTTTTTTCACCTGATTTTCGGGGTCAAGGCAACGGTTTTTTTTAGCTTCTCAGCAGGGACGGATGTTTAGGGACTGCCAAAAAATGATGGAATTACCCTCTGGTTATTTAACATAGCCATGGAAAATGGCCCATTTATAGATGATTTTCCCAGCTACAAACCTCCATTTATGTTGGGGAGTTTCCATGGCCATGTTAAATAACCAGATGGTAGCTAATCAACTAATCATCAGCCACTGTTACATAACTGCGACTGATACTGGAGTATATCCTCTGGTAAACTGTCACACAACTATGGACAATCACCATTTTCAATGGGAAAATCCACTATAAATGGGCCATCTATACCATAGCTATGTTAAATTATGAATCCCATCCCCATCCATCCCTGATTTATATGGATGAAACTACATCCACCATGGATTTCCCACGGTGGAACCGCTAAGGACCTGGAACGCACCGATGAGCTCTTGGAGGAGACGTACGATGAGCCCATCCATACTGGTCCAGTGGAAATGTCCAACACATGTATTGTACACGATGGTGTGGATATATATATATATATATACAACATATAATATACTGTATTATAATATGATATATCATAATCTAATATCATATTATAATATAACAATATAATAGAACATGATATAACATACTATCGTATAACAGAATTTAACAGAACATAATATAATATAATTTTACATATACTATACTATATCTATATCTAGTACATATGATTATTAGCAATATTGGATATGTTCGAATAACTGTAGAACAAATATGATATTATATGATATGTTTGGGTGATTGATGAGTAAAAGCATACAGTGATCTTTGCTGAATACCTGTTGGTTCATACCTTGGGTGAACCCGTTGGTACAAAGCGCATTCTCCGAGTTGTCTCAAATTGCCCCAGAATTGGATCAAGATGGTTGCGAAATCCTGCACCACCAATTTGGGATGGTTGAAACCAAAAAAACAAAGGGATGTTTACCACCGTTTTCAACTGGTGCAGGATTTCGTTGGCCCATCCACAGTATAGTTACTTGGTGGATGTTGCAGAGCCAAGATGGGTCTGTCAGGGTTTGTTTCTAGTTAGTAATCCCATTCCCATTCATGTTAATCATATTGTTAGTGGTTAGCAACTGAATATAAACAAAATGGGACTGGGACTAATATTCAGATATTAATCTGTTAAACCATATTCTTAGTAACCAGTAATCTGGTGTATGAACCATCTACTGGTAAGTTCGTAAATCTATCTGGTATATGAACCGCTTAATGATACTGGTATATTACCCATGTCTAACCACTTACTATATATCAACCACCCGTTTTGGGATTTCAAACCACCAGTTGGTTACTCTAAATTAGCCACCTAAGGTGGTAACTCATAGTGGTGATCCTCCCAGTTGCTAAGCAATAAAACTTTTTGTAGCCACCAGGCCACCAGGCTGTGGTTAGTGGGATTACTATACATATAATATACATATATATCTATAGATAATATAATATATATATACAGATAATATATATATATATAAAACATCCAGAAATGGCTGCTCCTCTCAGTGGTGAGGACTATGACTCCTATCTTTCCGAGCTCCGCACCCAAGAGCTCCGACGACAGAGCGCCTCGGCGTTCTTTTTTTGGGCGTTTTTGGTGGTCGTCCCACTGAAGACACAAGAAATCAATCCTCCCATCACTGAAGTTATGGGATACCCTCTGGTAAACAAACATAGCTATTCAAAATGGCCAATTATAGTGATTTTCCCATAAAAAAATGGATTTTCCATAGTTATGTTAGTTTACCAGATGGTATGTATAATCTTATATACCCTCTGGTTATGACTAACATAGCCATGGAAAATAACCCATTTATAGATGATTTTCCCAGCTATAAACCTCCATTTATTTTGGGGATTTTCCATGGCTATGTTAAATAACCAGATGGTATATATATATATTATATAGATACAAAACTTCAAGATTAGATAAATATTACTTGGATGTAACATTTATGCATATACATATAGTTTTTACTAATGCCAAGTGAGGATTAATAAAACCCTCCCGATTAATCAACCACCACTGCCCCAAAAAAAAATGTAATTTAAAAACAGGTGGTCCCCTCTGATTAATAAACCGTTTGGCCTGCCCCAGATTAATCAACTACCAGTGCTGAAATCCATTTGTTTATCTAACAATTTTTATTTCCAATTCTATTTATTTCAAATTGTTTTCTACCTTTTTTTTTATCATCATTGTTATACTTCAGGTTTGAGTTGATCATTAAAAATTTCAAAAACAACTATTCCCCAAATGATCGATTTCTAATTAAAATCTTTATACAAATCATCAGTTTGGATAGCTCCCAAAGGGTACCCCCCATGAGCCCATGTCCCCCATTAATAATAACCACGGTTTGCCCCTGATTAATCAACCACCTTCCTGATCCATGAGATTTTAACAAATCCAATGGAATTCTATTAAGATCTAATTGACGTAAGCCATATCCAAAGTTTTATGGTTCAGAGTTGCTTATTATTAAGGGGTGGTCAAGAAAACCAGTCAGAAGGTACCCCCCCTACCTTCTGGGGGGGGTT
>Ga0126342_10007023_pt1 | contig 20059 bp, 16 predicted proteins | sample Cyp1metagenome_FD_92528 | JGI IMG/M metagenome (GOLD analysis project Ga0126342, IMG submission 92528) | Coral microbial communities from Lord Howe Island, Old Settlement Bay, Australia - Cyphastrea 1 metagenome | ecosystem: Host-associated > Invertebrates > Cnidaria > Coral ... | reverse complement strand
TTGATGGTCATCCCATCCATAATAAGGATCCTTATAATGGTTATTATAAATCCCTATGAACCATTGGATGACTAGCCCCTATTAATGGTTATTAACCATGAGTATTGACCACAGCTCATATAATATGTTTTGCCCTCCAGTAATTTCACATAGCTATTAAAAATTGCCACTGATAGTTGATTTACCTATTTTGAATGGTGATTGTCCAGTTCGCAAACTGTTAGATTACCAGAGAGCCATACAAAATCCACATGTTAGTCATTAATAGTCATTATGTGCCCCACTATTTGATGGTTATGTGATGCTAAAATCCACATGTTCCTTGGGTAATACACATGTTTGTTGGGTCATTTTCTCCCAGCACTTTCCCCAAATTCTGCCTTCACAGTGGACCCACTGAGGCAGCAACCCTGTGCAGGCCTTCAAAACCTGCACCAGCCATGAGAAGTGGTAAACATGCCATTATTGTTCTATAGGCTATTACCAGAATCTATAGTTATAGGCTTACTATAGCCATCTATGGTTATTGTAGCATAACTATTACCAGAATAGTGGTAAACATGCCATTTATGGTTAATATAAATTTATAGTTATAGATGTTATAGGCTATAGGGCTTCAACCCTGCAAGGTGCTGCAGGATTTCTGAAAAATCCACAGTACTATGAACAGAAACACAGTGTATCTGAATTTTGATCTATGAACGTTATCATGAGAATAGTACAATATAAAGTAATTATCCCAGACAAGACGAAAACTATATAAAACCATTAGTACGTATGTATAACGTTAAATCACATGTGCTTCTAGTATATACTATGTAACTACCCCCCTAGTGAAGCTGAGCCCTCCGGTTTGCTTCCACTGGGAAAGCCATGGGTGGAAACCAATCTTCAAGGCCCACCGGCCCGGTCACCGGCTGAGGTTCAACATTGGGAAATGGTGAGTTTCTCCATTCTTCGGTGGGTGAAATGATGCGCGTTTTTGTCGCAAGTCGGTATCAACCCCCCCAAAACATGATGATAGTATGATAGTAATCCCCATGATGCCCAAATACGATCATCAACAATCCACTTGAGTGATTTGGCAACAGCTTCATGGATGATCATATACAGTAACTGGTTGGTGGTTTCAACCTCCTGATGAAACCACCAAGTACATTGCCACGATGCCGGTCTGGAAGATATCTCCAAAAGAGTAGGTCGATCACAACAAATAGAATAAATCAGTTCATTTTTTGCCTATCAACTATCACTGGTTGGCGGTTTCAATCCCTCTGAAAAATATGAACGTCAGTTGGGATGATGACATTCCCAACTGAATGGAAAGACATACCCTCTGGTAAACTAACATAACTATGGAAAATCACCATGTTTAATGGGAAAAATCCACTTTAAATGGCCATTTTCAATAGCTACGTTGAATTACCAGAGGGTAAAATTCCATGGTTCCAGTCACCACCAACCAGATCAACAAAGATCTGGACGGCTGATTTATAGTTTTACTTATTAAAAATTGTGATTTTCCATAGCAAACTGTTAGTTTGCCAAAGGGTAACCATCTAAGATCTCGAGCCGAACTCCCATCCCGGCCTTCGCAAAATGTTCCTTCTCCAGCGCCACGGTTTCACAGCGCACCGCCTCTGACCACGCATCCTGGCACAAAACCCAGGATGCCTTCTGTGAAAGTCTCAAGTTGAAGAGCTGTTTTATATACAATATATATATAATGTAATATAACATATATAGATAATTATATGTATATTATATTATGTATATATACATAATATATAATATAACATATATATATATACGTGTATATTATATATATATGTATGTACGTATATATAATTATATACATATATATATATATTCTAACTGGATGTTCATCGCCAAGTATAGAAAAAAAGGGTTTCTTTCTTGAAAAGGTGTTGTTTTTATCCCCAGGTCTGAAATGACATGAGCTATACTGAGCTATAAATTGGTGCTCAAAAAAATGGGAATCTATACCCGACTGGGGCTACTTTAAGTGGAAAATTGGCTTTCGAAAGAAACCATTCGGAGCGGAAAGTGGCACAACTACCCTCGGGTCATCTACGTTATAACTCTAATTTCCCACCATGTTACACGGCTGAAAAAATAAGGTACCAATGGATTCGCTTAAAATGCTTAAAATACCAATGGACTCGCAAAATTATGATAATTTCATAGCTCGCCACATTTGATTTTCCGGTAGCCGCATGTGAGACATACCTGGCCATTGTATGTCACTCCCAAGAAGCATAGTGACAAGTGACAAGTATGAATTATAATTTTCATTATATAAGTTTACCAGATTTTGGCATAACATACCACTGTTGAAATGGGTATGGTTCAAAATTGCGTATTCCAATTGTTGGATAGTTGATCCTAAATAGACTTAAATCTGTGGTACCGGTAAGCCACTGCCGTGTTTCCCAACTCATCAAGTCCAAACTGCTTCCGCGGCCTTGATATGCTGCTTGATGTATTGCACATCGGCTTCCAGGTTGGAGGGAGCCCTTCTGCCTAGCGATTTTTGGCTGTCCTCCCGGGAAGATGTTGGGGAAACCAGGGCCAAAGAACTGTCTTTTTGTGTTTTCAAAAGTGACTTTGAAATACTTTGAACCTTAAAGCAGTAAGCCGAAACAATATTTCGGGAGGCTTCATAAAATGAGGAACCCCAAGCCACCTTGGATTTTCATTCAACATGTCAACATTGGGATGATGCTATGGCACTTCGATTCAAGTTATCATCCCACTTCAAACAGCCAACAGTTGAACCATGTTGAACCGGCGCCAGCTCAAGCTGAGAAACTTTGGGCTCTACCAGATCTCCTCCGGGGATCCGGATCCGGAGAATCAAACTGAGGCAGTTCTGGTAGTTCTGGCAGTTGATAAATATTGATCAACTCTGGTGGTGGAAATCCAAAAAACCGCCAGTTTTTTGGCCCAGATGTTTATTGCGATCGAAGTCGTAGCAGTAATCAACCATGGCTTGCCGGAAAGTCCACCGGTTAAGTCGCCGATGATGTTCCTGCAATTACCCAACCTGGTTATGACTGACATCGCCATGGGATTTCGATGGTCCATAGAAATAGATGGTTTACCTATGAAAAATGGTTATTTTCCATGGCAAACTGTTAGTCATAACCAGAGGGTAACACCTCCATTCAGCTTGAAAGTCCAGCCATGTTTGAGGAACACAAAAAGGTAATTCCATTACCATTAGTCACCAATCATCACCATTGGTCATCAGTAAGAGCCATTTAATCAACATCCATTTGCCAGGTAACTATTAATTTTCATTAACCATTAATCACCATTAGTTGCCATTAATTATCATCAATCATTAACAATCAACCATCAATTACATTCAATTACCATCAACCATAGTACCTGGCACCCTGCAAAAAATGAACTCCACGCATAGAAAAACCAAGGTACGGCTGCCTAAGTTCTGACTCGAATGTCGCCCTGGATTGGGATTCTCCTTCCACCTGTGCTGTCTTGGAGGATTCATACCATATGGATCCATATGGGGGTTTCATACGATTGCAGGATGTCAATCTGTCGAAAATATCAAACTTATTCTAAATCTCCAGTTATAAAGCCCTTTAAACCAATTTTTTTTATGGTTATATAGTTATATATATATAGGGGTTTCCCAAAATGTGGGTACCCAAAATGGATGCTTTCTAGTGACAAATTCGATTATATAAAATTGATGATGTGGTGGTACCCCTATTTTGGGAAACCTCCATATGGTGATTACTGGTTTATCTGAATTTATCGGTGAAATGCAGGATTTAAAAAACAATAGTCATAGTGAAGGGATATACGAGATACACTCCCGTGTCATCCGACACAGCTGGGGAATCCTCCACAAAAATCTATCTGATGGAGATTTATAGCTGGGAAAATCAACTATAAGTCCCAGATGCTCCATGTATGGTATATATGCTAACATTGGGGGTATATTGATGGGATCCATGTTACCATATATACCAGCACCATGGATCCTATGGGTAAGTGGATATTGGCATTGATATTCCAGCCACAGCCGAGCTTCGGACCGCTTGAAAAGAGCTGCTGGAAGGTCAGTCTTGGGTATCCTGGCTGCCAGGAATTGCCGATGATTCTGCATTTGTCGTCCTTAAGCTGAGTTTTCAAGGACTAACAGGGATGATTCCCCCTAGATATACTAAGAAAAAAGCCTGTTGCAGACATGTGATGCATAGTGATGCCATGATCAACAAACATGATCAACAAATATCAAAAATCAATGGACATTACCCTCTGCTAAACGTTTACAGTTTGCGAACTGGAAAATCACCATGCTATTAATGGAATATGTTCATTAGCTATGTAACAAATTACCAGAGGGTATCTTGGATGCTATTGGATGGCCACCGTTGTACCTTGTCCTTTCAAAAAATGCTTGCAAATGGCGGGATCTGATCGTGGCTGAGACATCCCAAAAAGCTCAAACACCAGTTGATCAACATGATTGCAATAGGATGCAATAGGTATGGCCCAGGTCAAAACATATCAAAAGTCAAAACATGTCTTGTCTTTTTTTCGCTCGTGAACTCCTAAAACATCTGATAAATGGATGTTCATCCACCAAAATATTGGGCCCATAGGTTTTAAGCCATACCTTGTGGCATGGCCTCCATCCGCTGAAATTTCTAGCCAGGAAAGCTCCCATCAAACCCAACAAAACGCCGACTGCTCGTGGGCGGAGGCATGGAGGCTATGTCCAACCCATAGGCTAATCAAACATGGCAATTGAAAATCCAACATGTATACAGGGGTTGGTAACCGTCCCATTTTGGGAATATTGGACATCACCTCATAGTAGCCATTATAGACCATATACCAAATGGTTGGGTGATGTTCAATGGGGACATTTAATGACCCATGTTAGGTTACATTAGATTACTGTAATGGCCCAGCTATAAACCTCCATAGAAATAGGGGATTTTCCATCCAGCCACATCTGATTACCACAGGATACAACTCATCTGCATCATCCGCAACTGAACTGCAAGGCCTTGAATATTGTGGATCGACTTCACCACAAAGAACATCCATCCTTGGACGCTTGGACGCCGAAAGTAGAACATTTCCAGTCTTTTGTAGGAAAGGATGGACAACAAGTTGCCTGGAAAAATCAGATCAGAAAATTCTTGATGTTCAACTGAGCTACGACTTGTGGAACACAACAGAGTGTCGTGGCAGACTGTCTGGATACAGATGATACAGGATACTGTAACCCTAAAACAAAATTATGGTTGATCATCTGATCATCTTCCCGTTTGGTCACATGGTTTTTTTTGGCCATTTTAAGGGTATCCCATGAAAACCACGACTAAAACCGGACCTTTTCATCGCCAATGGGGGGCCCCACATCCAATCTGCCGGATTCTCGTTGGGAGGCATCTCCAAACCTGCTATTGGAGGCGCCAAAATCAAGTGACGAGACCTGCCGACCTCCGAGATCTGTTGATGTGATGTGATCCAGAAGAATTCCCGAACTGGTCATGGATGCACCTACGGGAACCTCCCATAGGCCTGAAGAGTGTGGGAAAAAAAAAAAGATAACCCAAAATGGCACGGCCGGTTGCACCCTTTAGAACATCCACTTTCTAGTATGTCAGCACACAACTAGAGATGATAGAAGCAATTAAAGGCTTCAAGCCATGCAACAAGAATCTTGATCACTCGAGATTTCCCAGAAAAAATGGCGCCCGACCTAACTTCTCGAAGTACGGCTTGGCATTGAGTGTGGGCCTGGTTTTCAGGGATACGTATCCCACAGTTGGATAGAAACCATGAGGGATCCAGGTGATCATCAAGAGATCTGATCTTTCAAATGTGACAAAAAACTATACAATCCCAGATGCGAACCATGGTGCTGGAATATTTACCTACATAAAAACCCTTCAAATGGCCCAGTTTGGTAGGTAAATAATGGTAAATATTCCAGCACCATGGAGCACATGGAGCACATTGTCAAGGGCGATGAGAGGATTTCTCTGATTTCTCCTCATCCCCTTTTTTGTTTGATCTCTACCCTGTGGTAATCAAACATGGCACTTGGAAATCCGCAGCCTCATAGCAAACATGTATAAATAGATGAGTCTCCCATTAAAACAATGGGATAATCATGGATAATAATGGATAAAACAATGGGATATTAATCATGGATAATCATCTATATGGGATGTTCAATCACTATGTTTGATTACTAGAGGCTACACATTCCGCTTTGTTTTCCTCGCCACTCAGCGCCCTGCCCAATGTAAGCCAGCTTTCCACCAGTACCCAGCCTGGCAAAAAGTTCTGAGTTAAATGAGTCCAATATGTACAGTATTTAGTGTCCATATGATTGTCTAATATTGTCCAATCACGGCCGACAATTGACCCCTTGGTTAAGGTTTCGTGCAAATCGTTGAGCATGGCACAAGCACACGTCATCGATGAGAGTAAACAACGAATAGCGCCTCAACACACAGTGGGCCAGTCTGCCAAGATCTGACACTGCAATCAAAAACAGAAGAACGAGCAGAAAAACACTTGCAAAATAGATCCAATCTCGGCATTTGAACAGAGAAAACCGTCATAAAATCTGATGTCGAGAAAACAAAACACAACCATTTCATCTATATATATATTTCGATAGTTAAAAATCCCAATCATATTACCATAGATCCCTATAGATTCAATGAGGTTCCAATCTTTTTTAGACCCCAACTCTGCAAACAGCTGAAGTCTGAGAACTCCACGGCTGGTGGATGATCATGATGATCGTCATGCCCAACTTGGCCCTAGGCCCACATCTTTAGTGCAAAAGGGCAGAGGGTTGATATAGAAATCAATAGAAAACATCCGTAAACCGTACTTGGTACCTGAAGAAATCCTGATTTTACTATGTTGATATGATTTGTATGTTCAAAATTCAAAATAGACCATAATTTGTGTGTATATATATAATTATATATGTCATCATATATCTATAGAATATAAACCTGGGTCTATTCGGATTTCTTGGCTTTGTCACAGTACATTCTCTTCACATCAGCAGCCCCAGCGACAGGACACAGGTAGGAACGACGCTTGGATCAACTTGGATCTCAGCGAGAATGACCAACCAATCAACCAACATTAATGGTAATTACTGGTTCTAATGATATGGTTATGTAATGGTTCTTAATGGTCTATTGATGATAATCAAAGATGACTAATGATGATTATTGATGACTAATGGCGATTAATATGGAATTCCCTTTGGTGTCCTCAAATATGGGAATGTGTCAAAACCATGTACCCTGGTGAACATCAACAAAAACTTGTAAATGGATGTTCATCTCCCTAAAACTTCTATTTGTAGGTATTGATCCACAGCCATATGGCTGGCCGCTAAGAAATCCCTGAACTAGCCATGGCATGCCAGCGGATGGTAACTCCGTCGGAACCGGATCCCCATAAGATCGCCAAATGGGGGATGGGTCAAAACCCTGGTACCGTGCCGTGAACCCCAAGTCATAGCTGGGTTAAAATGGATGTGAATAACCCACTATAGTAATGTATCTATAGGTATTTGACCCATACCCAAATATTCATACCCGCATTTATGCCAATCAAAACGAGGTTTACCCGAATTCTTGCTGCTTAACCCGCATTGCTGATCGCTGTTTTTCGCAGCCTTCACCAAGGTTTACATACCTCACTATGGCAAATCCCATTCTGGCTCGTTTACATCCCATTGCAATAAAATGATGGGTCAAATTCAGCTTCAGTTGGTTCCAATCCCTTTAGAATCTATTGTTTTATTAAAAATCGCACAATATCATATAATTTCATATTAATTCCAGGTGTGTGTTAGTTCAATATATGGTTAAATCATGTTAAATCCTACAGAATCAAGTCACTTCCCCGGCTCGTTCCCTCCAAGTAGCATTCGTTTCAGCTGCTGCACTAGCACCAACGATGCAGTCGAGTCCTCGCCCATCGCTAGATTGATGGCCCTTTACCTATGAGTCTCTGAAGATAAACATTAATTATTAGCTGCTTAGCTCATTTATAACCACAAAAATAACTAATAAAGTATACAGGGCTTCAAGATGATTGATGTTAATGGAAACTAAAGAACCCATAAAGGGGCATCCGGCATGAGATTTACCCTCCGGGAAACACCAGCGTGGCAGCGTGGCAGCGTGGCAAATCACCTAGAAATGCAGCCAGCTTTGGATGGAAAATGCTTCAACAAATCCCATGACGGATCCTAACGGTGCTGCTAAATTAATGGTAATTAACATGGATCCCATCAACAAAAATCCCCAGTCATGTTAGTAACATGGATCCCATCAATATACCTCCAATCAATGTTAGCATATATACCATACATGGATCCTATGGGATATAATATGTTGTGATTGTTGATGGTTAATCAAACCTCCCTCCCATGGAATCTCATTTACCATATATATATATATACTACCAGCACCGTTTGGATCCGTCAAGGTTCCATTGGGATTCCCCCATGCCCTGCTCCCACTGCTCCCCGTGTCCAGACCAGAGGTTGGCTCATCCAAAAACTGGCCGCGACCGGATTTGTCGATGATGGTTCCAGTGATGTTCCGAGGGTTTACTGAGACGGTCCCTTTTAAAGAATAGATATATGATTGTATGGATATATATATATATGGTGGTTTCCTAAAATAGGGCTACCCCCAGTCATCATCCATTTATAACATTTATAACATTTATAGATGCTTTTCCCATGATCAACATCTAATTTTGGGAATTGTTGGGAGATATCCCAATTTTAGGAAACCCCCTTCTGTTGATTTTAAAGTCTTCCATGCAATCTGTAGAATCCTCAGCGATTTAACTGAGACCTTCCACGTAGTACGCTTGGGTCGCTTACTGTAGGAAGTCTTCGATATCTTGGGATCGGAGGATCTTTGAAGCTCCAGGGCACCTGTTAAACCCATGACGGATCCTAACGGTGCTGCTCTATTAATGGTGTGCCATGGATCCCATCAACAAAAACCCCCTTTATGTTAGCATTAATATAATATACCAGCACTATGGATCCTATGGGAGATAGTGTGCACAAAAGGGGTCACATCAGGTGCCAGAAGATTGGAACGCGTTCCACAACTAAAAAATGTGTTGGCAATGCTGGTAATGTGGGTAAAGCAAGAATAAACCATCCCCCAATTTCACCATAGGTGGTATAAAATTACCATTCCTAGTCATGGGTGGTAAAAATAAAGCATTGTCTGACCCACATTAGATCCTATCAAATCCCACTAGATCCCATTAAATCACCACTTTTCATGGTGAAATCCCATGAAAATCCCATCAGACCTCCAGCAAAACATGCCGTTGATCACCAATATGGTCGGACACGCTGCCAGCTCCAGACCCACGTTGACCCGTTTTCTCCTCGGTCGATGCAACGGCAAAGGAAATTCGTGTGGCACTAACCCCGAAAACGGTTCAACATATTCAACATTCTAAGGTCACAATAGGCCAATTTTCTATATACTATATACTTCTACTGTAATAGTTATATAATATAATATAGCATGATATATGATAATATCATCTAATATCATATATCATATATGGATGTCTTACGAAACTCAATGGATGTGATTTTTGCTCAAGCCTGTGGGTCGACCCACAACCAATCGCTCCAGTGTCATGGCTAGAGAACCCATGGATTTCCATTGTTAATCTCCTGATGGAATTTCCTATACGTTACATTCCCACAACATCCCATAATATCCCATACATTCCCAATCATATTGCATCATTATCTCCTCCCAAATGTGGTGCGAAACCCGCACGCTTCAGAGTCGACCACTCAAAAAGACCAAGTGCCCTGCTGGCCGCCACTCAAACCTTCACCGCTCAGCACTCGATTCCCAACCTGTGACGCTGGTATCGGTAGTTGGTGGCTTCAAACTACCCCCCCAAAAAAAACAAGAGCAGGAAGGATCGAATATCAGTTGGATTTTAGAAATATGATATGATATTAATATGACATAATTTGGAATTGAAACTAGATGCATTCTCAAATTGCACACTGAAAAAAGACAGAAAAGACTCCCCCAAAGAAACCGTTCAATTTATGAGATGAGCCATTCCCGGAAGTGCTGGAAACAACAGGATGTCCTTGCCCATCTTTGGAGATCGTCTCCGCCCAACTTCACCAAGAAAACTTCGAGTTTTCCATGGTTTTTTATAACCATCAAATATAGGGGTTGTCTGCAACATTTCCCCTGTAAATCAATCCAACAGTCCTTCAATGATCTTCAATGTAGCTGGATTTGGGTAACATGAAAATCTGGGAGCCAAACGATCATATTCTGCTTTGGCTCAAGTTGTAGTGCCTCCCAACTTGCCATTTGGCACTTCAAGAGTCGTCGGCGTGTTTTCCGAACCATCGGCAAGAGAAATATTTGATCTTAAGATCCATCAACATCCATCAACAAGAGTTGATGAAACCAGCATGGCAGCATGGCTTTCCGTCCAAGTTTTTTTTCCATGCATTTCGACCAACAAATCATGTGGCTTGGGAGCCAGCGCCTGCATCACGTCATCTGTGATCTTCCGTATCCTGAACCACGTGACATCTTGGAATTGTGAGTTTATCAACAAGTAGAGCAGACCCTGGACCCGCAGATGTTTGTCACGGTTGGGTATCCACCAGCATGTATGTTTGATATTTTGTGGGTACCCAATTGTTGACACTCCAATTCGAACCCTCGAGTATTCTGATATGGCTGTGAAATGCAGAGTGGTTGGATAATCATTGGATGCCCAAAATTTGAAGTTCAATCACCATGTTCCCTACATACGACAATGTCGTGGGTCTACGCTCTACCTTATCTACATTATCCCGCTATATTCCCGTTGAATACCCAGCGTATATCACGTTATCCCCATTGTAGACCCCAATGTATGGCTTGAAGTCGAATAAACCGCAATAAAGAATTAAAGCATAACAAACCACACTTGGTCGTCCAGTTGGAGTCATTAGCGGGTATGACCATGGAAATCACCATAAGCTGGGATATGACCCTGAAAAAACTATAGTTAATTATGGTTATATACTGAATCTACAACTGGAACTGGAACCTCCCAGGTAATTCCCATAACGAACCTACCCTTCACCCAGGTTTCCACTTCCGCCTGGCATTGCTGGTGCCGCTGGGCATGCGTTTTCTGGCCGAAAAACTGATGTTTTCCCGCACGGTAAGCCTCGATGCTACACGTCCAGGACCGGGAAAAATGGGGCAATCACCATTTGAAGGTCCCATTCACCGCAACTTTTTGGATATAAGGGACGATTTAGGAAAGGGAATGAAAGGGACAATGGCTAAACTGGTCATAATCTTAGATTCAACCAACCATAGTCAGGATATAGTGAGATATACAGTTATATAATATATATAACCAACTGTATGACTGAAAGTAATCCTAAAAAAATTGGGATATAGCCATAGCCCAATTTATGGTAATGTTCATGAGAGAATGATGAATAACCATCAAATATTCGGCGTCACAATTTTGAGACAACTTGATTGACGTTGGGGATTCACAAGATAAATGACGATGATGTCTACTGCGCATGCGATGGTCTGTATGCGTGTGTGTGTGTGTACGTCAATATATATACACACACGCACGCGCCCCTCATTCCTTCCACATACGTAAATACAGTATGTAAAACATATATATAATATATATACATATATACATATATATATATATATACATACACATATACATATACATATACATATACATATACATATACATATACATATACATACATATATATATATATATATCACATGTCTATTCTATTAATATAATATAATACTTGATAACGACATGTTCATAGCTTTACGTCTGGCACTAAGCTTTGAGCCCCTCGTGGACGACATCATCCTGAAGCCAAGGCCAGGCGCAATGGTGGTCCCTCACCGTGCGCATGTTTTTCGCATACATAGAACCCAACTCAGCAACTATGCCAATGTATATTCTATAATCATCATTGATATATTTAATGCATGTTAATGCTATATCATTGCATATATATATATAATATATATAATATATAATATATATGTTATTATATAATATTATATATCATAATAGAGCTGCCCTCATTTTCTGAAGACTTGTCCAAGCGGAAATGTATGGCGCGATCCAACGGTACACACCGGCAATAAGTGCCAGTACAATCCTTTGTACCAAAGGGATCCAAAGGGCTAGTGCCCAAATGAGTAAAGAATAACTAGTGAACAACAAATCCAAAATATTCTCAGAGTTCTTCAAAAATCTTCTCAAAGCGACAAAAAAAACATATGGCTATGAATCAATAATCAATACCTATTAATACCATTTTTAGAGGGATGAACATCCATAAATCCCAGCTATTTTGATGTTCACCAGGGGTACTATTGGTTTTGACCCACTGCCATATCTGCCCCAGTCGCTCTGTCCGCCTGGGGCACGAAACCGATCACCGGCTTCAAAGATTCGATGCTTTGCTTCGTTCCGTTCACCAGCAAATCACCTGGACGTTCTTCGGCGTGGGAAGTTGCAACTCATGTTGGTAAAGCAAAAACGGATCCACCATCCCCAATGCCTTACCATTATGGGTGGGATTTCAACCATCAAAATGGCTGGGTGGTGAATTTGGCATTGCTTTACCAACATGACTCAACTGAGTGATCATCTGAGTGAGAACTTACACCAATTCAACCTAAAAAACAAATTTCATGACCGAGACCGAGCCCCCCAAAGACGATGATTTGGGCCGCCGTTTTAAACGGTCTCCCATGCGTTGCCGCAAGCTGCGCTGGGTCCCCCGGCTGCTGACTGTCCACTTTCCGTCCGTCTTTTTCTGCCAAGGGAGCAGCGGCGGCACTGCAAAAGGCTGGCCCCAAAGCAGCTCTTCTCACTTACCCTCTGGTAAACTAACATAACTATGGAAAATCATCATTTTCAATGGGAAAATCCACTATAAATTGTCATTTTTAATAGCTATTTGTTACATCACCAGAGGGTAGGCTTGAAGATTAAGTAGCTCAGAATCCTGGTCACTAAAACAGTGTCGTAAACCACCAAAATGACTGGGAGATCGGTGAAGAAATCCCACCTATTTTTCAATGGTGATGACTGGGGGATGGTTTATGGCATTGTTTTACCCACATTACATCCATGAACATACATGAACATCAACATCCACAGTTGCTGGTTCCTAAATGATACCGAAGAAAATGGCAGGTTCCCCACCTTTCCAGTCAAGACGTCGATAAAGGTCGTCTTGCCACTTCCCGAGGGCCCTGAGGGGTCAAACTACTCCAGCAGTTTTCATGGTGAATAGACAAATTGAATGTTCAGGTATCTCCTTCTACTCCCATCCTTTAGGACATCTCAGGACCTAATGTGTGTATCACAATAACATATATAATAATATTTTTTTTAAAAAAAAAATAATTATTATTATATAATAATTAATAACAATAATAATTAATAATAATAAGAAGAAGAATAGTGATAATACTAATAACATATGTATACTGTATACATATATGGTCCGACAATATTGTGGTCTCATTCCCATCCAGTGTATTACTTCAAACTGGGCACCCCCATTTAAGAAAGCATCTAACACCATCATCTACAAATTCTTACTGGTGCTTAGTAGGGAATGGATGGGAATGGGGGGGAATGGGATGATTATTGATAGTTAGCCAGTGGATCATTCCCTCATTCCCTGCTAAGCACAAGTAAGAATTTGTCAGTATTTCATCCATTCCAGTGTATTCATCACTGGAACATCGAGCTATTCCCGCCAATCATGGGGATATGATATGCTAAAGCGAACAAATTCAGAAGCATATCACCATCAATGCAGTCAAGACCAACCAAAATTTGAGTACATGGCTCAAAATCCGCGGGAACTCATCCTTTTCCGTACAAGTACAGCAAATTGAAAATACCCCAAAATATTGGTCAAAGTTGGTCAACCTCTAAAATTTCGAGAAAAGTACCACATATAGGCCCCCAAGCCTATATTTGGTACCCCTCTCAAAATTTACAGGATAAACATGGATAAACCACTATTCTTATGGCTGCGTTTACGGAGGGTGGTAGTCCTGGTAGTGTTCAATAGATCGTCACCCACTTCCTCCTGGTTTCCTGGTCTACCATGAGATACCCTCTGGTAAACGTTTGCATAACTATGGAAAATCACCATGTTTCATGGGAAATTCCACTATAAATGGTCATTTTCAATAGCTATGTGTTACATCACCGTGGCGGGTACACCATGGACGGGCTGGGGTGCCGCACCCATGATCGCTGACAAATGTCCCGCTTCAAAGAATCCACTCAGGTCATCTAAGACAGTCACCACACCTGCCTCCTTGGTGAGGAAAAGAATATGTCATATACCCTGAGGGTGGGATTTCAACCATCAAAATGGCTGGGTGGTTCATGGCATTGCTTTACCAACATTACTCAACTTTGATCATCTGAGTGAGAACTTACACCAATTCAACCTACCCTCTGGTTATCTAACATAGCCATGGAAAATGGCCCATTTATAGATGGTTTACCTATTAAAAATGGTGGATCTTTCCATGGCTATGTTAAATAACCAGACGGTATGTCATATGTTTTCATTGTACTGTCAATAGAAATAGAAATAAGATGCAATGATAATGATAGTAACGGCAATATCACGAAGAATGATTGATAATGGCAAGAGCAATAATAATTGTAAAAGATTGCAATAGTAATCATAGTGTGCAAAAGAAAATAAAGATAGCAATGAAATACATCCCAAACCAAACATCCCCCCAAAAAATGCTGATCAATTGGGATTGTCATCTCAAGATTCTCAAGATACGGTGGAACATGAAACAGAAGACCTAGTCAAGTAGTTAAAACATCTTAAAACCACACAAAAAATTGTCGCTTTTTCAATGATTTCTCTTGGATTTCGGTGCTTGGGTCACTTGGGTCTGGTGAATTTTCAGCTTCTTTTTCCAGTTTTGCTCCATCTTTGGTGCCATTTTTCTCTGTCGAAACTGGTGGCCCCTCCGTCTAACTTGGGCACCCGGCGGATTTTACGGAGCACTGGATGTCCTGGAACTCCAAGGTCGCTGTGTGAAGCTTTCGGGTAATACCTGGTCGGAATTTCGGCTGGAGATCTCCCAGGGCGAGCCGTGAAGAATCTTTAAGGGACATGAGGGAAGGAAAGGCCATGGTTTTTTCTGGAGATTTTTCGCATCTCAAAACATCTTCAACTCAACAAATCCCATAATTTAGGATCCATGTGTGCTATATAATATATATATATATGGTAACATGGATTCATCAATATACTGTTAGCATTAATATACCAGCACCAGCCGGATCCGTCATGGGAATTGGGGGTCGCCAATCCCCTTCGTGCCTCGGAACTTGCTCTGTTCCAAGCGTTGAATGCTGCAATTCTGGAGGATCTCAAGCAAAAACCTGGGTTTCAGGGACCAAAAAAAAACAATGTTTTGGAAAACTCAGTCAATGGCATTCAAATTCCAGATTTTCGGGAATCTGTCAACGTCCAGTTTCAGATTTTTCAGGAATCTGTTTCCAGTTCATGCTCCTTTCATCATCTCAATGTCCTCAAACTGATTCGAGGATGGTGGAGCTATGGAGAACTGCGTCAATTTGAGAAAAAACAACTGTTAGCTCTCTTGAGTAAAGGTTTTCCCAGCCCCAAATGTTGTTCCTTATATCTGAAGTCCAAGTAGCCAGTGCCAAGTCAACGTTTGAATGGGGCCCGCAGCAGTGATTGATTTCATCAAACGATTCTCTGGGAAGGATTGTTGCTTAACTCCGAATCATAGGCTGAAGTTACTTGACTGCAGGTGCCACTCGATTCCCTAAACAGTCCAATACTTTCAGTGCAAACTCCGGTAAAAACAAAGGATATTCTAACAACACCCAAAGACATGCTGAAGCCTTTAGGAACTTTAGGAGTAGCTGGTACAACTATATGTCCGGGTCCAGAGGTTCCAAGATTGGGTCTACCCGTTTCCAACTGATCAAGAGGCCATGAGGTGTGCCATCTCATCATCAAGTCTTTTGGACTCCACATGGGCGTTTCTTGAAATTGCTGGGCCCTAAAAAGCATGATGGTTTCCCCAATCAAAATAATCAATACCTATCTTTTAATTTGTTACATAGCTATGGAAAACCACCATTTTTAATGAAGGTAAATCATCATAGATCATCTATAAATGGGCCATGTTCCTTTGCTATTTTAAATCACCAGCAGGCAACTTCAAGGATTTTGGGGGTCGTCTTTGAAGAACCAAAAAAAAAGTAGTCTAGACATCAATTTTCGATGTTATGAGCATGCTTCCAGAAAATTCCAGACCTTAAATTGGGGGGTCATCCACATTCCCATGAGAGCAGTGTTCAAAAGCCTCTGTCATTCCAGAAATACTGGTTGGTCAAGAACGGGATTCCGAGTTCATAGATTGTGATTATCCCCAATGTTTTTTCAGGGTAGGTGAATGACCTCTGAACTACTCATCACAAAATACCATGATTTGTCAGTATATCGATCTATATCCCCATATCTTTGGAGATACATCCTCATGCTGAATCAATAAAGTTCCATCAAATCCCATAAAATCACCCCAAAAGCCCATGAAACATCTCACTATAATAACCAGCAGTACTTTTCCATTAACTAACCAGCAGTACTAATCAATGGTTGGTTAATAATGGTTGATAATGCTGGTTAAGTTAATTGTTAACCATCATTAAAAAAAAAAAAACGTGTGAAGCACTCCATGTGGCTTCACCTTTGCAAGTGACTGGTCGGTTTCCTGCAGCCTCTGCAGCTCTTTGGCCGCCTTCTCGTCTCGGCTTCGTGTGTAGCGCTGAAAGAGAAAGCACAAGATCAGGATCAGGACCTCGGATGTCTGCGACCACAGCCTCTGTGACTTTCATGGTAGGATCATATCCCATAACTAGGATCCATAATGCTGATATATATGATATGCTAACATAAAGGGGATATATTGATGGGATTCATGTTAGCATTAATATACCAGCACCATGGATCCGCCATGGGATATATCTATATTATCTATGGACAAACATGGGAACTAAACATGGGAACTTAACATGAAATACCATACCACTTTTTAAACGGAAACTATGGACACATAGAAACACTTTATAGGTGTTTCCAAGGTCAATCATCAATCCCAATGGTGCCAAGCCCACTTCAGAAAGCCAGTCTCAAAATCAGCCATGAATACCGCCTCCAGGCCTCCAGTAAACTCTTAAAAATACTGTAGATTATATGGAAAATCCATGAACATCTATGAACATCCATGGCTTCCCTAAGAAATGATCTACCCTCTGGTAATTTAACATAGCTATGGAAAATGGATGAAAATGGACCATTTGCAGATGATTTTTCCAATAAAACCTCCATTTAGAATGGATTTTCATGGATTTTCCATAGCTATGTTAAATTACCAGAGGGTACATTCATGGCGGCTTTGCCATGGCTTTCGGAAAGTTTCTGGAAGTCATACAGCATCATACGGCGCCGTGACTAGCTGCCAACTTGCTGCCCAGCAACCGATGCACACAGCAACAGCACGATGGCCACTTTTGTCTGTCGTGCCTGTTTGGTGATCAAAAATGATGAGGAGAACTGAGCAATTCACTGCCCCATCTCAAGAAACGATGACTTATATACCCTCCAGTAAATTGACATAGACCCTGCCAGATAGGGGTTGGAAGACTAGTTTCCACTATAAATTGGTCATTTTCAGGGTCTATGTTAATTTACCAGAGGGTAACATATATATATATACCACCTGGTTATTTGTTACATAGCCATGGTATAGATGGCCCATAGAAATATGGTTTACCAAACTTAAAAATGGTGATTTTCCATGGCTATGTTAAATAACCACATGGTATATATATATATATATGAATATGTAATTATACATAAATAAAGTCAGCAGGTCTAGAAAATTGGAAGGCGCATTTGGCAATGCAAAAGGTTTATGGCAAACCATAGTATATGTTTGTCAGGTCAAAGAAATATTGCATAAAGGTTTTCCGCGGCCAATCTCAAACGCTCTCTGATTTTCGCCTATTTTCCTGCGCCAAGAAAGCAATTCATCAACCACCGGTGGAGCACGCTGTCACCCAAAAACCTACTGGTTGAACGTTGGGATCCTCCAGAGGCTGCAATAATCCCCAGCCATTGGAATCTGCCGAGACTTTGATATCGCAATGAAAAAAAACGGGTTGATGCTCCTTGGTAACAACTTGATAGTAATCCTCAATCTAACTATATAATGCCACTATATATAATGCCATAATATCTAATTATAGTAATGCCACTATATATCTAACATAATGCATCATAATGCCACTATTAATATAACTCTTGATACCCAATCTCACTATCAAGCAGTAGGGCCTGGCAGAATCTGGGGTTCCTCGTGTCCAAAATGGATGCTTTCAACCCCAGTTATGGGTGGTTCCATGTGATTTGCTGCTTTCAAATCGTTCAAGAGTATTGAGCTTAAAACATGTTGGCTATTCATGGCTATTGTTGGCTATTCATGCTTAAAACAGTCTTCCTCGTATCTCACCATCCAATTTGGGATCAATAAATGTGGGACAATTCCACATCTCAAACAGCAATAAACAGTGTAGTAGAAGTCGTCCCGAAGCTCAAAGTCCAAAGGACAATTTCAAACTCCATACTGAATGGTTTGGTTAAGGGAAAATCTACAAGAAACCATAGATTTTCCCATTCAATATGGGATATAATAATTTTCCCTTACTGTAAACCAATCCATTGATATACTAATTTGATTACAATTTGTTATGGTTTCAAGACAATGAGGTTCTCAAGCATTTAAAAAAAAGTACTTTTGATGATGGCAGGTGTGAGGATAAACTGCTGTTTTTGTATTGGTTTCTTCGGAATGGACAATTGGCAAGTGAATCTTCATGTTCAAACGGAACTGTCGAACCTAGAAGTGGAATTACCGGTAGTTCAACATACGAAAGCCATGGCCCATGAATAGTTCAATGATTACCCTCTGGTAAACTAACAAAACTATGGAAAATCACCATTTTTAATGGGAAAATTCACTATAAATGGCCATTTTCAATAGCTATTTGTTACATCACCAGAGGGTAACCTATGCAAAAAATATGGTGATTGTCCGCCCTGTGAACTGACCGACACAGCCGCAACGGGAAGTTCTTGCGCTGAGCTCCAGACGTCCTTGGGATCGACATCACTAGGCAGACCTGAAGAAATTCGCGAAAAAAAACTTTTGGGATGCCAGTGGCAGCCTGGCAATGCTTAATCTATGGTCTATGGTTAATCTATGGTTAATCTATGGTTAATCTACGGTTAATCTATGGTTAATCTACGGTTAATCTATGGTTAATCTATGGTTAATCTATGGTTAATCTATGGTTAATCTACGGTTAATCTATGGTTAATCTATGGTTAATCTACGGTTAATCTATGGTTAATCTATGGTTAATCTATGGTTAATCTATGGTTAATCTATTAATCTATGGTTCATCTACGGTTCATCTATGGTTAATCTATGGTTAATCTATGGTTAATCTATGGTTAATCTATGGTTAATCTATGGTTAATCTATGGTTAATCAATGCTTAATCTATGGTCTATGGTTAATCTATGGTTAATCTACGGCTAATCTATGGTTAATCTATGGTTAATCTATGGTTAATCTATGGTTAATCTATGGTTAATCTATGGTTAACCTATGGTTAATCTACGGTTAATCTACGGTTAATCTACGGTTAATCTATGGTTAATCTATGGTTAATCTATGGTTAATCTATGGTTAATTTATGGTTAATCTATGGTTAATCTATGGTTAATCTATGGTTAATCTATGGTTAATCTATGGTTAATCTATGG
>Ga0126342_10007022_pt1 | contig 20060 bp, 19 predicted proteins | sample Cyp1metagenome_FD_92528 | JGI IMG/M metagenome (GOLD analysis project Ga0126342, IMG submission 92528) | Coral microbial communities from Lord Howe Island, Old Settlement Bay, Australia - Cyphastrea 1 metagenome | ecosystem: Host-associated > Invertebrates > Cnidaria > Coral ... | reverse complement strand
TTTCCAGATACCTTTCTCAGACGGTCTTCCAACCTGTATCACTTACAGGATAATGCATTGGGTATGCCCACAGATCCATCAGCCCTGCTGATGAAGGCAACCTGTATCAGTTAGGCTAAGATATGCAGCTATCCATTCACACCGGCTACTGGTACAGTTAACCCCTCCAATCTGTAAGGATTCGCAGTGTCCTGCGCAAGGACCCCATCTGCAGCGCAGACTTCAAGTTATAAGGTTGCCCCACAGGGGACCTGATAACAGGGTGGGCCAAAATCCCTGATTTAGGGAGGGCAAGGAAAACAATGCTGCTATTTTTGGTCAATGTACTTGAGCCAAAATTGGCATTTGTCTTACCTTATTTAACCAACCACCAAGAAATGACCAGTGTCCACCCAGGCCTGTCAAACACTGGACAGCCATACAATCCTTAAAGGTTGGAATATAAGTTATGAAGGTTACAACCCTTACCTCACTCATCAGCACGCTCACTCTTTTTCCAGATACCTTTCTCACACGGTCTTCCAACCTGTATCACTTACAGGATAATGCATTGGGTATGCCCACAGATCCATCACCCCTGTTGATGAAGGCCAGAGGAAGACGCCAGAGAATGGCCGGAAAAGGAGCTAGGCCGGCGCGATGTGAAATTATTGAATGGATGCCAGGGATCGTTCCACCCCAAGCGACTGATGGAATCAGTCCAATTACTTTTGGACGGAACCCACTCCCAAAAGATCCAAGTTTTGTAGCCAAAAAGGAGTGCATGGATTATGCCACTCATGACTTCGAGGTCTGGGAAATCACTCCTACCTCGGATTAATGTCATGAGAACCGCCACGTTATCGATGAACCACACTCCGCGTCGCTCACGAAATGGGTGTGGTCGACATACCAGTGCTTGCAAGATGACAACCATCTCCAGTTGTGCAATCTTTCGGTCACCAGGTTCCCACAGGTCATACACGGCCTGAGGTAAGTCCGCCACGAAGGGCTCCTGGTCTCACCAGGTCCGTCCATCCAGACGATACAAAAACCTCCAGTGCCCTGCTTTGGGCGCTCCAAAGCTACATCTGACGCACCAGCAAACCGTAGGCAGGGAGGTGGAAAAATGAAAAATTGACGTCTGGATTTGTCACGAAGTACGACCTCAATGACTTCAAAGCTGGTCAGGATCTGCACGGTAAGGCTCGTGCCCTTTTCATATTGTCGTTTTGTGATGGGTGTAAGCCCATTAGCTCCGATTCGACCGTAGGTACCTTGCTGGCGGAAGTTAATCATGCCATAGATCTTGGATGCAGTTCCTGGATGAAGAACGGCTGTAGCTCGTGCCTTTGCTATCATTTGAGTGATCTTGTCTATGAGACGCTGGCAAGGCCAAAAGCTGATTGTTCCAGTAGAAGGAAGCTGGGAGAAGTCATGCTCTAAGCCGAGGAATAATCCTTTGGCTGACATATAGGCTGGTGTTTCTCCACTGCGAAGGGGGTGCCGAGAATGTTGTTGAGTTGGCAAAAGGATGCCTGGGATGCTCATGCTCCTTTAGAACTGGCCCAGTCCACCAAATTCGCATCGTCAAAATACATAGACACCATGCCTAAGAAGGCACCTTCCCAGGGCTTCCACAAACCTGGAATAGCGTTTGACTGCAAACGCAGAGAATTGTAGGGCTGGAACGCTGGTTGTTGCCATTCATGATGCCACCAGGTAACCGCACAGCCATAGCTCTCCTCCCTGCCGGAGATATGGCTGTGCCGATAAGCATCGGGCCAATCCTCGCCTCCGCTCTCAAAGTTGTCGGTGGCCATGTGAAGCTCCCAGTCACTCTGGGACATCCAACCAGCGATAGCCGCAAAATGCTGAGCAGGTCGTAGAGCACTACAAAGGACCATGTTTATTGCACTCAGTCGGATGATAGTTCTGATTGGCCCCCAGCAGCAGCGTCATCGATAATCCTCTTCTTGCCACTATAGGCTGCACAATAACGCATCTTGGAATCAAACGAAAAGGTCGGCCCTTGGTGGCTCGCAGCAATTCGGTCCAAGTCATGGGGTGGGTGCCGAAGCCTTTGTCTGCGACGACCAAGCTCTGTGATAGCAAGAACTCGTCGTGCATCCCTGGGCGAAGTTTGGCTATCATAGCACCATTGTGGGCACCTCGTCGATCGTGATGAGATGTCCCGGCTGGGCTGGAAAGATGCTGTAGCAGGGTGCCGCGCCAACGGCGTAAGGATAGCAGGTATCACCCCACTGCGTCAGCACCACCAGCAAGGCCGTTAACCCCAAGTCCCTCTTGGAAGTCACTCCGGCGATCGCCTCAGCTTGCCTCTTCCGGAACTGCTCAGTCACGGACACCCAGCGGCGCTTCAGTTCACATAACATGCCTTTGGAGCTCGTGCCCGCCATGAAACCAGAGAACACTGAGCCCGCGCATGCATGTATGCCGCACACTGGAGGTCTGTGTCCAAAATCGCAAGCTCCCTGCTTGTTGCCGTTGACGAGGTCTGGTCACTCCAGCCCCGCACGACGGGTTCAATGGACCATTCCAATCCAAGCCCTTGCAGGCAACTGATGAATGGTGCCTGGTTGATCAAATCCTCGATCATGGGAAAATGAAAACCTGAAAACCAGTCGGCCGGGAACAGTTTATAAAAGGTGGCCACCACGGACTCCTGCGTCCCGCCCGCAAAGCGCCAAGGGCGGGTCGCCACCGCTTGGGCCCACGAACTATCCGTCGAGGTGGCATCCCGGCAGCCCGTGGGTGCGGGGTGGCCGCATCAGGGCACGTATATCTATTTTTTTTTGTTAGTGGATCCTTAAGCTTAAGGTAAGCTCGAACACCATTCCTGCCAACACGTCGGCCTCGCAGAACTCGTCAGCATCACAGTCGCACACCAGCACCTTTCCCATCAATGAGCGCAGCTCTTTCTAAATTTGCGCTTGATGTGGTCGATGTAGACTGGCATCACTTCGTCAGGTGCGCAGTCATAACCAGCCACAAAGGGTGACCTCCAACAAGTGGTAGGCAGACGATGAGAATGGTGTCCTTGCCCCACATAAATCACTCCGGCTGAAAGACGGCCATCCTGCAGGCACGTATCCGCCCTTTCCTGCGGGTGTGGTGGCTCCAGACCCAACAGGATGGCCAACGGCGCCAAGGCCCAGCTCCGCATGGATTGCGGATGCAACTCCAACCAATGGCTGGGACTTTCTGCTGGGCAAAGGCCAGAGAAGCGGAATACTCGGCCTCGTCTCTGGATTGTTTCCGTTGTCCATGTTCCATCCGTGGTTCCCCTTCATTGGCCGCGTGGGTGTGGGCGCACATCACCTTGGGCCACTGAGTGATCTCCAGGACATTGTGGCGGAGCTTCTGGTACTTGCAGCGTGCCGACTGAAAAACACAAGCGGAGTATTCCGTTTCATAGTACTGGCCAAATGCCATCATGGCTCCTTCCTTTTCCTTGGGTAACTCCTAATGAAGGCTGCGACCTGCGTTCTCACGCACAGTGGCACCGCCTCGCTGCACCAGGGCGTGGATCTCGTCCAAGACAAAGTCCGCTGCCTGGTTATCCCCTTGCACCTGGGCTGCATCTTCTGGGTGCAAATTGGGTAGTCCCGCTGGATAGTGTTCAGAGCGCAGTGGTTTAGGTCCCGATCTGCCATCATCAAAGTGAACACGGATCTCTCGAGAACGTGACTTGGTGGAGCAATCCAGCGCTGCCATAATGCAGTCGACGCCTTGCAACTTGTCATGAAGGACTGCTGCCTGGCGTTGTTGCTCAAGTCGTGCGTCGGGTCCAAGAGCATGTCGATTAAAATCACTTTCCAACCACACCACAGCAACGCCTTGCTGACAGGAGCTCCCGGGCCACTCATGATGTCAGCTGCCAAGGGCGGGGGTGGCGGCTTTGGTGGGAATTCGAGCCCTGAAGAGGAAGAGGCCCCATCACTCCTTGATCGTGGCACGGCACACATGGGCACTATGCCCAGGTGACCCACAGACCCGCTCGCCCTTGGTAACCCCTCCGCACTTATGAGCCGCCTTTCTGCTTGCAATCGCCTTTTTAGAATTTCTGGCATGGAATCGTGCCGTTTCGCATGACCTTGGCGACCCTCTTGCCATTGACCGCCTTGCTGGGCGAAGTCGGTGTAGGGGCTGTCCTGCTCGGCATATAGGTGGTGCATGCTCCAACCCAGTATAGTGAGCCCACCGGCGGAATCCAATTGGTGTCCCTCGCCTGGAAAACCTCCTTGATCATGATGACTCCCAGAGTCTGCGTGTTCTCCCGAATCTCGATGTCCATTCTGCACGCTCTTCCTGGTCCTGGGCCTGTAGCCAGGCCGTCCGCTTGGATGCATGAATTTGATAGCATGTCCGCTGTGCCAGAAACCACTAGCTCATGCAAACGTCCAAAGGCACAGCTGAATACTCCGTGGAATCGGCCTTCAAGGTGGCCTCCTTGGTAGAATCAGGTGTTGTCCTAGCAGGAGGAGCTACTCCGGCGATGGCATAGGCAAGGAGCAGGGTGTAGAGGCGATCCAGGTAGGACTCCACATTGTGCTGGCATGGTTCGTCTTCATCTACCTCTTCAGTGCTTAAAGGTTCTCCCCCATGAGCTTACGCTTCTTCTGGTTGGTTGTCAATTGAACTGCAGTGTCTTGACCTTCCACAGGTGAAGACACACAACATGCGCTTAGACAGCTCCCGACTCACCCTTGAGACGGTTGTGTCTGCCGGACGCACTTCCGTAGGAAACTTCAAGCGGTAACGCCGCCAAATTGCTGTCCTGGAATCTCGCAGCTCACACTCGTCGATTGCAGAACCGAGGCCACTGTCTTCCTTGGTTTAGAAGTCCCTCTTCTGCCTTCGAGCGGGCTGCAACCTATACTGCGCCGCCAGCGCATGTCCACCGGCTGACATCGCATCCGCATAGTTCTCGAAGGCATAGCCGTCGTTGGCCAAACCGAAGTATTGCCGCACTTCAAAACTTGGAAAGCACGTTCCATGGACGCGACCTGCCTTCTCCAAGTCTCAGATCGCTGCTTCGCCCGCTGCGTCCAGGCATAGTGCCCTTTGCCACTCGCCATGGCACCAGCAGCAATCACAAGGCCTCATTGAGCCAGGGGTGAGGGTGTAGAGGAAGATGAAGTTGGCCCGGCACCCTCCCGTGCCTCATAACCCTGGACATCCCCATGGACAGACGCCCCCGGACGACCCGGACTCATCACAAAAGGGGCAGGGCAGAACTCCACTCCGCATCGGCATCCCTCGCAGACGTCGCCACCACAGGTTGGGCACATTCATTGTGAAGGATGGCGTCCAACACCATCTGCAAGGTCCCGGAATCCAGTGCTCCTCAACCGCCACGGCACCCAGGATGCACCGGAGGGGCCCGCAATTTGTCGCTGTTGGCTCTGATGACAGCATGGTAAACCATCCAAGGTTCTCGCCAGAGCCAGGCCCTCCATAGCTCAAAGAACTCCTGCATCGATCGTGATTCCGTCACGACACAGGACCAACCTTTCCACCATGCAGCACACATGTGGGGGAACAAGTTGCGCTCGGGTAACTATCGAGGAGAAGCTCTGCGCTGCGAGCAGTTCAAAAATCTCCTCACAGCCATGGTAGCGATCCCACACTGCCTGAGGTCCTTCACGCGTTTGGGCCAACACAGACGTCTTGGCCCAAATCCCCACAAAGGGAAAACGAAAGCCCCCACGACGTGTGTCACACCGTACATATGGTGACTCCATGCAAGGTGCTCGCAGGACCCCCGGTAACTCCGGAATCCCTAAAACTTGCAGGTTGGGGTTGGTCCCATTATGGATGACTTCCACAACGGATTCCCACAGGCAGCGTGCCTCGGCGACTCGGCCCAGCTGCAGCAGCGACCGCACTTAGTTGGAGAAGTCCATCCATGCCGCGGTATGCAGTATCTCTGCATGTGCATGGCAACATGTACCCCCGGGAGTGGCTGGACATCAAGTGGTCGACTCCACTTACATCAGCTACTTCCCTCACACCAGGAAAATAATGCTGCTATTTTGGGTCAATGTACTTGAGCCAAAATTGGCATTTGTTTCACCTTATTTAACCAACCACCAAGAAATGACCACTGTCCGCCCAGGCCTGCCAAACACTAGACAGTCATTCATATATATATACATATACTATATGTGTATATACTATATGTGTATATTATACATATATCTATCTATCTATCTATCCATCCATCCATCCATCCATCCATCTCTCTATCTGAACAGTTGTCCCACGCTCCAAAGTTTGAGACAGGGAGCTAGTACCCATCTGGGCAGATCCAGGTCTGAAACCTCTTGACGATCCAAATCTCGCGCCTGGAAGCAACCACTTCGAGAGGCTGACAGCTACAGGCAGGTTATCAAGATCAAAAATATCTGAAAATGTAAAAAAACATGGCACACCGAAATCAATGGCACTTTCACTGAAGCGGGAACCAATATTCCTAAACCAATAGCAATGGATTTGGCAGCAGCTCCTCGATGACGTTGATCAACCTAAAGGCCACTCTCCCACCAATGTTTCTTATGCAAGGTTTGCTGTGCAAAGTTTGCTTTGCAAACCAATAAACCAATGAAGGGCCTACAGATGCATTATAAGCGTTTCGTTCACGCAAATCAAATCGACAGAATGCAAACAACCAAGGCGCAGCATGCCATAGATCCGCATGTACCTCAGCTGGATCCAAAATCATGTGGAGAACAAATGGTCCAAGCAGGACCAAAAATTTGAATTACAGTATTGGATTTTTCAGAAGTACATCCACTACATTTTAGAAAGGAACGACCGAGTCCCGTAAAATTCAATACCATACTGTATGCAGGGAAGCAACAGATTGCCCCCAACAAAGCAGCCAGTCACTCATGTGGTCAGAATTCCTGCATTCTTGGTGCCCTCTATGGTCATTGCTCTCTGGCCTCTGCTACAAGAGGTGTCTGCTTGGAAGAGATGTCCGGAACTCCGGTGAGCATTCGGGCAGGTGGCTGATACAAAGCTCCAGCGTGTTGTTGTGCCAGTCCGCAGAAACTGCTACTCTCGATAGAAACCTAGGAGCAGCATGACACAAAATGGTAGCTTTTGAAAAGCTCTCGGGGCCAAGTGGTCGTACGACTTTGTTGAATGCTGCTATCTACAATTCTTCATATAGTTCGAAAACATGTGGGACATAATGATTCTTTTGTCTACACACATAGTGCATGTTTCCAATGTGGAGAAGGTGCGTAGTAGCAAGAACCCCGGTCTGCATTCCTTAGATGCACCAGTTCAAACCTCGCATGCATTTCTGGTGCCCTGCAAACTTTGCAACTTTCGACTAACAGCAGCAGGTGCGAAGATATTCAATGCCAAACCGAAAACCAACCCAGAATGATTCTTGGTGTATTACTGTCCCTGTTGTGCAAAAAGTGTGAATTCTCTTCCAGCAGCCAGAGCAGCAAAACCCTTCAGCGCACAAATGATCTTATTCGCTTCAGAAGATACATGATACGCACAATGCACTTGTAGCGTTGCATGGTACTGCACAGGTGCTTCCCTTTGTGTCAAGCGTCAGCTTACCACGGTAATACCAGGATGCGAAGAGTGTGGGAACACACAGAAAGGTGCCTTCTTTAACAGTCCATCGCTCCTTGCAAAACAGAGTGGAAGAAACATAACTGTACCTCTTCACAGTAAGTCTTCAAATTGTTCGGCCATGATACTTGAAATTCTTGAATCTTGTCAAAATCTAGGTACAGCTGCAAATGTACTGGCCACAGTTATCGCAGCACGCGCAGAGTCAGCTGAAGGGTTGCTGTGTCCTTGACGTCGAATTCAGTGGAGTCCTCCAGCCGGCCAACGATTTTTCTCTAAAGAATCGGCAATGTTGTTGAGATGTTCGGATGATGTTTGTAGATTGCTGACCATTATTACTCATAAATCAACCCTTGCTTGCTTGCTTGCCCTGAAGCAGTCAGCCCCTGCCTGTGCCTTTACCTGCAGAAAAATCAACGGACAACGCTCTGAAATGTTCATGTTGAGCCAGTTAAAAGAAGAATCAATTCAAGCAGTTCCTTGTTCCACGTGAAAGCATCAAATCGACTGAGGCCAGAACATAGTAACCCATGCTACCATGCTGGACAATGATCACGTAAGTGCTCTCAAGTCCATTGTTGAAAACATCCTGCAAATGACAGGAAGGGAAATGATCCAACACCCTCATGCATTTTGTCAAAAGCCTCCACAAACAGCCACTCGACAGTCAAACGTTCAAAAACATTACACTTGCGCCTGCATAGACCCAAAAAAACAAAAGATATTTTTGGTTGCAACCAAGCGCTCGCCTTTTTTACTACGGCATAAACGTAATTTTCATTAAAACCCAACAGCCCAACTATTGTCATAGACATCTTGCAGCCGCCCGCAGCGACACCAGCACCCAAGTTTCATAGCGCCCACCGCACTGTGACAGCAGTACCCTGTAACAGCACCCAAGTTCCTAAGATGCAGACAGCCCCTTGACAGTAATTAGTGCTTCCATACATCATACATGATTGAGAAGTTGTAAAGTTCATCAAGTGAATGACAGATTGACTGAAGGTTGTCTGCCAAAAGTAGCTGAATTGTGGATTTTCAATACAAAATAAACACCCATGTTCTGTGGCCCATTGGGCAATTCTGGATGTCAAAAAGTACAACTTGTTCGCCTTCGAGACCTTGATGCGGTCGACAAACAAAAGGTTGGGCAGTCCGTTGTGCCCGGCACCGGCACCCGCACCCTGCAGCGGCACTTTGCAGCGGCACCAGCAGGCCACCTCCACTCACACAGCACTCAAACAGCAACTTGAAGCAGCACCCTGCAGCGGCGCCAGCAGGCCAGCTCCAGAGCGCACACACCATTCTAACCTGAGCAGCACCCTGCGGCGGCACCCTGCAGCGGAACCAACATGCCCGCTCCAAAACGCACATATCCAACTCATCCTATACTTGAAGTAAGAGACCCAATAGCCTCGCTATCTGGGGAACAAATCATAAAAAATCAACATGTACACAGGTCCCCGGCAAGACATCTGTGCAGCAAAACAACCGTGCGAAACCACAACACTGGATCAGCATCATGTGGAATACATTCAGTCTACTGCCTTCACATCATCTTTGCCATCAATTCCCTCTACCTGATTCCCTCTACTGTTCCTCCACATAATCATTACCATTGCCATTGCGTTGAATTACCATATTAATGATTCTGCGGGTTACGTGCCGATAGTGCCGCACAAGGCGGTGGCGGAAGTTTCAAAACTAGGAAACCTATAGGATAGGTTGGTTCCTGTGACTCACGGATGGCAGAGCGAATCCACTGATGGACCCAAAGGTGGTTGGATGGAGGTGTGTTTTTTGGAGTGGTTGGGAGTTGTGTTTTTTGGAGTGGTTGCACTGGTTGCAGTGGTCACCTCACCACAACTGCTGGATGTAGTGTGGTGTAGCGCAGTTGTAGTTGTAGTGTAGTGCAATGGAGTTGTAGTTGTAGTTGAATGTAATAATTAGTGTCGTGCTGTTGCAGTTGCAGTTGCAGCTGCGGCGTGGTGTAATTAGTATAGTGTAGCGTAGGGGAATGTAGTGTTGCGTACTGTAGAGTGGTATAGTGTAGTGTAGCCTAGTGTAGTGAAGTGTAGTGTAGTGTAAAATACTGTCAAGTAGTGTAAAGTACTGTAAAGTAGTGTAAAGTACTGTAAAGTACCGTAAAGTACTCTAAAGTACTGTAACGTACTGTCACGTACTGCAACGTACTGTAAAGTAGTGTAACATACTGTAAAGTATTGTAAAGTAGTGCCGTTGTAGTTGTAGTTGTAGTTGTAGCTGTAGTTGTAGTGTAGTGTAGTGTAACTAGTGAAGTGTAGATTAGTGTAGCGTAGTGTAGGGTAATGCAGTGGTAGTTGTAGCTGCAGTTCTAGCTGCAGTTGCAGTTGTAGTCGTAGCGTAATGTAATGTAATTAGTGTAGTGAAGTGTTGTGTAATGTACCGTAGTTGTAGTTATTTTTGTACCCGCAGTGTACTGCAGTGTAATTAGTGTAGTGTAACGTAATGGAGTTGTAGTGGTGGTGTGGTGTAAGAACGTGCTGCAGTTGCAGTTGCTGTTGTAGCTGTGGTGTGGTGTATTTAGTACAGTGTAGCGTAGGGTACTGTAGCGTTGTGTACTGTAGTGTGATATGGTGTAGTGTAGCCTAGTGTAGTGCAGTGCAGTGTAAAGTAGTGTAGTTGTAGTTGTAGTGCAGTGCAGTGTAACTAGGGAAGTTTAGTGTAGTGTAATGTAGTGGTGCTTGTAGTTGTAGTTGCAGTTGCAGTTGTAGTTGTAGTGTAACGTAATGTAATGTAATTAGTGTAGCGTAGTGTTGTGTAATGTAGTGTACTTGCAGTTTTATTTGTAGTTGTAGCGTGCTGCAGTGTAATTAGTGTAGTGTAATGTAGTGGTTGTAGCTGTGGCGTGGTGTAATTCGTGTAGTGTAGTGTTGTGGACTGTAGCGCGGTATAGTGTGGTGTCGTGTCGAGTCGTGTATTGTAAGGTAGTGTAAAGTAGTGTGAAGTAGTGTAAAGTAGTGAGGCTGTAGTTGTAGTTGTAGTGTAGTGTGGTGTAATTAGTGCAGTGTCGTGTCGTGTCGTGTAGTGTAGTGTAGTGTTATGCAGTGGTAGTCGTAGTTTGTAGTTGCAGTTGTAGCTGTAGTTGTAGCGTAATGTAATGTAATTTAATTAGTGTAGCGTAGGGTTGTGTAATGTAGTGAAGCTGTAGCTGTAGTGTACTGCAGTGTATTTGCGCAGTGTAATGTAGTGTAGTTGTAACTGTAGTTGTAGCTGTGGTAGTAGTAGTTTTTGTGGTTGTAGTGCAATTAATGTAGCGCGGTGTAATAAAATGTAATTGGTGTAGTGTGATGCAATTCCTGTAGCGTAATGTAGCGTAATATATTTGCATGTGGGTTTGTAGTTGTAGTAGTTGTTGCAGTTGCAGCTGTCGTTGTAGTTGTAGTTGCAGCTGTCTATCTATCTATCTGTCTAGCTGCAAGCTTGAAAACGAAGCTATTCTGCGAGACATCCTCAGTTTTTGAACTTGACAACATCAAAAACGCAGCAATTCTGGGAGACATCCTCAATTTTTGAACTTGACAACGTCAAAAACGAAGCTATTCTGCGAGACTTCCTCAATTTTCGAAGTTGACAACATCAAAAGCGAAGCAATTCTGCGAGACGTCCTTCAAAAATGGAGTTGAGCGCAGAGCTGACGGCCTCGTACCAATGCGTTTTGCGATTTTTTTTCTTCATGTGTGTAAAGCGCTGCGCCTGCCACGAAAAAATTGATGCCAGGTTGCACCTGTCACGCAAAATCATCTGAGCAAACCTGAAAATCTGATGCTCCAAAATGCAACCCCTCTCAACAAATCAGCGCCCTGACCTCCTAACATCTCTGATGAACATGTCTCTTGTACTGACTTCCAAAAGTGATCCGAAAATGGTGTGTTTTGTATGTTTCTATTTCGACATGTGCTTCGCACCACAATTGCGTGCACTTTTTCGACATCTCAACTTCCAAAAGTGGTCCGAGCATGAGCTGCTTTGTACATTTTGACTTGGAAATGTGCTTCGCGCCACAACAACGTGCAATTTTTCATCTCTCATCTCCCCAGCTGGCTCCGCACCCGCCGCTTTAGCGAGCCTACTTTTCGACCCTCCGGAGCCACAAATCATTGGAAAAACACAGTGTTTCGCGACTTTCCTACCTTTTCGCACACCTACATCTTCTTCCTTCTGACTCTTTTTCTTCTCTGATCTTCTCTCTTCTCTTCTCTTCTCTGACTCTTCCCACCTCTGCTGTTTCATCTGTCCATGTTGTCGGAAGTTTGACTTCTAAACTTCCTTCGGCTACACTACAGATGAAGACTCTCGTGTTGACCCATTCAATTAGGCCCACGCCTGGGTGGACACCGCATAGCATTCTCTCATGGCCAAATGGCAAACCTGGCAATTCTTGCATGTCAACGCCACGCACAGCGCAGTGCACATGTAGGGAGCACATAGTTTTCCCTCCCCATCCATCGCATCGACTTCTGATTGCACTCACATTTACAGAAAGGTGGCATTGTCCGAATCTGCCCCTGCACCAGCTACAGAGCGCGCTGGATGTATGTGGATATTGTTTGGATATATCAGATGTGGAGGTTCTATCCACCTCCGTCTGAAAAAGCCCACGCGCTGGACTTATCGAGGCGTGAAGTTCAGCAATAAAAATCAAAAATGGGAGCTACGCCTAGAAAGAAAACACAAGCACTCCAAGATAATCCGCAGAAAAACACTTCCTTCTTTCAGTACAACAAACCAAAGAAGTTGAGCCTTTCGGAGAAAGCGATGATCAGTGTTGAGGCCTTAGCTGACGACAGCATTTCCTGAGGAAAAACGTTGCGGTTTGCTGTTGTGTGCAAAAGGAGTCAAAAACTGGATGAACGTGTACGCGCATCTATCTTTCTATCTATCTATCTATCTATCTATCTATCTATATGTATATATATACATATATATATATATACATATATATATATATGAGCCTGGCCCCCGGACCCCCACCCCCCGATGGTATGGCCCCCCCCACCCCCAAACCTCGCATTTGCACCGCCTCCCAGCTGTACGCTACCTACAGCATTTGGAGGCAGCCTCCCGATGTGCAGCATTTGAAAGCCACAACCTCGTCACTGGACCCGTTTGGGGCCTTGCGACAACCACAGCGAAGTTCGGAGAGGTACCTGACGGCAAAGCCACAATGGATGCAATGACATTCATTGACGGAAACGCAGAATTAATTGCTGATATGCACTTGCGTCATCTTATCGTCCACACACGGCCACTTTGCGAGAAATCGATGCAAAGCAGCGCGCGTATATCTTCACACGTTGTGTCAATCTACGTCTACTTCATTTCAAAGCAATTCCTTCTGACAGGTCAAGGCCTCTCGAAGATCGGAGCCAATGGCACGACAGCTGGAAAGAAACCTCAGTTCAGTCCCTGATGCTGGATGTCTGCGTGTCAATCAGCCGGCAACTCTTCGGCAGCTGTCCTTTTCGACCGGCCGCTTCATGCAAACAGAATGTTACTCTGCAAAAAAAGAACCGAAGATCTTCAAACGTTGTGTCAACCTTGGGACAAGATGTCCACCTTTGCGGGCCCACCAGCAACTTGACAGAGAAGCCTGCACCCACTTCATTCGACACTTTCGCATTTCTGCCGCAGGATCATTGAGCATATGACAGAAATAAGACAAGTGGCGAAGCAGAAATCATACAGGCCACACAAAATCGGCAGGCTCCCTGGAGGCGTAAACACGTGCTCTCACTAACTGATGTCAAGAAGATGCTGCTGGGTTCCAATAGCAGATTTTTGACATCCACAATGCAAACTGTGTGCCCAATATCCATGCCAAAGTCAAGTAAATCTAACATGATCAGCGAAGGTGCCTCTTGAAGCCACAGGGTGTACCCTCAAGTAAGGTACAACTTCGATCCTCGTCATCCTCGCAAAGTGCCTGTGTGACAGTCGTTTAAATGAACAGGAAGATGTGGAAGTTCAGAATTTGAATGTCGACATGTTCTTGTTCATCTCAAAATTGTGTGATTTTTCTGGTCGTCGTCATGCGATCTTGTGTTCGTCAGCGGCGCTGCGCACCTTGTATGCCACGCCGGCGCACCACTCCAGCATTTTTGCATCACAAGGTTCCATATTGACAGGCTAGCAAGCATAGGTTTGGACTGAAAGCTTGTGTGTTTGCGGCACATGACAATCTCTGTTGCTACCGGCAGCAAACCAAGACATCCTGTCTTTCACTGGTGCTTGTCCTCCCGAATGTAAAATGATTTTTCTATGTCTTTCTACCGACACAAGGCCACGGGCAGCATGCGCACAAAACATGGCAGCAAACTGAGGCACGTGGCCTATGGTTGCATCTCGGCTCGTTCAGTCAATGCGTCCAATGTGACGATGTCACCATGCGCCGCCTGCCACCCAAAATGCCGCGGCACCCAGGCGGCTACCGAGATCAAGCCCCCCACCAGGACCAGCCCAGTGCCGTAAGTGCCACGCCTGCCACGCAAAAGGTATGTCGACGTCACCAAGCACCATGCCTGCCACGCGATGAAGCGCGCCACCAGAGCCAGCCCAGTGCCGCAGGTACCACGCCTGCCACAAAAGGTACGTCGATGTCACTCCCCATAGGTGCCATGCGTGCCAAAGAAAAGGTACGTCGATGTCACCAAGTGCCACACCTGTGTAAAGTGCCGCGGCGCCCCGGGCGACCAAGCACCAGGTACGTAAATGTCACCAAGTGGTGCCATTCCTGCGACGGGAAGTGCCGGGCAACTAACGCCACCAGAGCGAGCCCAGTGCCGTAAGTGCCATGCCTGCCACACAAAAGGTAGGTCGATGTCACCAAGTGCTACACCTGCCACACAAAAGGCACGTCGTCATCACCAAGTGCCACGTTTGCCGCGCGAAGTGCCTCGTCCCCAAGGCAACCAAGCGCGCCACCCGTAGGTGCCACGCTTGCCACACAACAGGTACGTCGATGTCACCAAGTGCCACGCCTGCCATTTGTGTGGCACGTCGATGTCACCAAGTGCCATGCTTGCCACGCAAAGTGCGCCACGGTGGAGTGGGCGACTAAGGGTGACCAAGCGCGCCACCAGAGCCAGCCCAGCGCCGTAAGTGCCACGCATGCCACACAAAAGCATGTGATAAAGTTGTGTGAAAGAGAAGTGTGTGAAAGAGTTGTGTGACTAAGTTGTTTATGAGAGAGTTGTATGTGACAAAGTTGTGTGTGTGTGAAAGAGTTGTATGTTGAAGGCTTGTGTGTGACAAAGTTGCGTGTGCAAGAGAGGTTTGTGAAAGAGTTGTGTGACAAAGTTGCCTGTGAAAGAGTTTTGTGATGAAGAGTTGTGTGTGTGTGTGGGACAAAGTTATGTGTGTGTGTGTGACAAAGTTTTGTGTGTGTGTGGGACAAAGTTGCGTGTGTGTGTGTGAAGGAGTTGTGTGTGTGACAAAGTTGTGCGTGTGTGTGAAAGAGTTGTGTGCGTGACAAAGTTGTTTTTGCAAGAGTTGTGTGTTGAAGAGTTGTGTGTGACGGAGCTGTGTGCGCAAAAGTTGTTGTGTTGAAGAGTTGCGTGCGAAAAAGTTGTGTGACAAAAAGAGGACGGCGGAGGCAGGAGGCGGACGGACGGAAGGCGGACGGGAGGGCACAATAAAAAACAAGAACCGCACACAAAGATATGGGAACAATACGTCAACAACTTTGGGATCAGGATTGAGGAAAGAAATGGGTTGCCCAAATTAACCAGTTGTTGAATACATTTTACATTAAAAGAAGGCAGTTTGAAGTTCACGAAAGGGTCCCCCCCACGAGTTGCCAAATTGCAAGCAGTGAAAAATAAAGGCAGCTGTCACCCCTCCAAAGCTATTATTGATGGTTCCCGGGCACTGAATAAATGAAACAAAAATTTGGCAAAAATAAGCATCTTCCAGAATCGAAGATTCATATTCTACAGGTTTTTCAACTTGTGTTTTAAGTAACGTGTTTCAATTCCGGAAGGTGCCTGTATTCTACCCAACGTTTTTTTCGATTCCCAAAGATGCTTTTTGGGGCCGAAATGATCGGTTCTGTATTCTCTGTAGCCCATCAGGACTTTACATACATACATACATACATACGTACGTACGTACGTACGTACATACATACATATATACATATATGTATATATATATATATATATATTTACATACATACATATATATATATATATATATAAATATATATGTATAAATACATATACATATATATGTATAAATACATATACATATCTAGACACATATGCATGTAGAGACATTGATTTTTATGTATATATATATATATGTACCAAAACAAGAATACATATACATGTACATATTTATTTACACAGAGATGTAAACCCATTTTTAAAAAATTAAACGTACACATAACTACATATATACATATGTATATACACACACCCATATAGATATATATATATATGCATAAATACACATTTACATAAATACACATATACATATTTACACTTTTACATATATACATATAGCCATATATACATATATACACATATACGCATATACACATATACATGTATACACATATACATGTATACACATATACATACATATTTACACTTTTACATATATACATATAGCCATATATACATATATACACCTATACGCATATACACATACATATATATATATTGAAATATATATATATACACATAGATATGTATAAATGTATATATGTATATACATATAAATATATACTTAAATACTTATATACAGTATTATTTACATTTACATATGCATATACATATACATACATATACATATACATATACATATACATATATATACATATACATATACATATACATATACATATATATATGTACGTATACTTCTTACACCCTACATATACTACGTACACATGTCTCATACATATACTGGTACCTGGTGAACCACAAAACACCTGGCAAATGGATGCCATGTTTCTGTGACCGGGTACCCCCCCAGTGTGCCATCATTCTGTTGGTCAAATTGGCGCACCCTGAAATTTATACATTGTATTTTTTTCTGCCACTATAATGGCATATCGCATAGGTTTTGCATATGCCATCATACGGTTATCCCCTATATCCATGTGTATATATATATAGAGAAACATATATATATATAATGTATTTATATTGAAATATATGTATATATATATATATACAATGAAAATACATGCGTTTACATTTACATATATATATATATATATATCTATATATATACTACCTAAATAATATACACTTTTGTGTAATATACACACTGACACACTGCTTCATCACTGCCTATATACTCCTTACACCTTACATATATGACCTGCACAATACATACGACTCATTTCAAAGGCTGCTCATTTACTCTATACGAATATACTTCCTATAAACCAGAAGCAACCACCTGCAGCTGCACAAACACTGCGCATGTAGGACTGTTGTTGCTGGCAACCCCCCCAGGCCTCGGTGTGGTGATCCCCGCTCATGTATATATGTATATATATATATATATATTATTTTATATATATAGATATATATATTTATTTATTTATCTATTTATTTGTTTATTTGCTTTACTTAATTGTTTATTTACATCAAGAATATGGCACTTAAAAAATAGATTCTACACGATTGTACTATGATATATACCTGTTCGTCCTATGTTCGACTCTTTTCTTGACTCACAAGACTGTTGTGCATTAAAACGTCGAACATGTTTTGCATTGTTTCTTGAGAATATTGGCTTGCAACCCAAGGCACACCAAGCTGGCAAAAAATCTGCTGTCAAGAGCCATGGCAAGAAGATCTCCTGCAAGTCAAGACAACAAATAAGACTTCCAGTTCGGAAGCGCTAGGCACTGTCAAGATCAAACGCTTTTTTTGGTCCATGTATCGCAAAAACGTTTTTTAAAAAAAAGCGGCGGTGGCGGCGGCGGCAGGAGCAGCGCAGCAGCAGCGCCACCACCAGCAGCGGCAATAGCAACAGCACTAGCAGCAGCATTGCCATGGCAGTACCATCACCAGGAGCAGTGCTCCAGCGCAGTCCCATTATACTATTGAACGGGAAAATCCAGGCATACGGAACTTTTAAGCAAAAAGAATATCATGTCAAGTGGATGATGTGCAAAACACACCCATGATCATCCATGTATATACTCAGTGCCTTGGCTACCCAGTCCGCATACCCAAGTTGTTGCTGTGGATATGAATGACTCGTCCACACTACGCTGAAACGATATAAAAATTTACGCAGATAGCATACTTCTCAACGGGGCACTACATGGCACTACAATCACCACGACAGCCCTTTTGCAACACGCGACACAAAATCAACGCTCAGGCAGCCCAGGCAAGGTCCTCGTGCAAACGAGCCTTGACGGAATCCGGAATCTCTGCCAAAAAACGCACCTTGCAAGAGAAATGGAAAGAGGCCAATCATCGATTGTCAAGACATGTCAAGACATCTGCCATCGTTGGTGAGCAACGAGTAGCGCCTTGGCTTCGCCCATTTTTGAATTAGCAAGTTGGTGTAAACTACTGGCTGACCTAGACCCTTGTCATCCGCAGAAGCCTCATTCTCCTGAAGCCGAATCTCAAAGAGCCGCCTCTTTCGGCAAACCTCCTCCAAGCAGAAAATGGTAGCAAACTCATATGGAATCGGCCAGGCTATTGCATGCCTTCAAAAAGCCATGCTGCATGATGGTAACAAGCAGCCCCACACATACAGCTTCACCCGCCACAACAACCGGTGCACACTGTACCTGCAAAAGGCATGACAGAGGGACAGGGCACCCGCACTGGGCAAACAGCGTGAGCAAGGCTGACCGACTCTGCGCACGGCAAGGGGCCGGCCACCAGCTGCACATAAGCGAATACAGAATTGTCTCAAAGCAAAGAGACAACATGGCAGCATTGCTGTCCTGGATTTTGTTGAACAGCTCGGCTGACAGTTGACGTTCGTTGAAGAACTGACGAATCTTTGACTCCTGCAGGAAACACAGGTCTGGTCAGCAGGCTCGAAACAACATCCTCTTTGGATTCTTTTTTTGCCACACTCGACGCTGCACAGTCAGATTTGCTCCAGGCGTGTCCTGCACCATTTGCTCCGTGCGAACAGCACGAAGTGTATTAACAGCACTGGTGATAGAGCTGATGAATGATGAGAAAACCCCAAGAGCCAGGAGGATCACAAAGACGGCATAGAGCCTGCAAGCAACAGCCGGAACAAGTCTCTATCAGATTTTGTTCCTGAGTGCAAAGGCTGTGCAAACATCATTGTTTCAAGGTATGCAGCACCGCTACTGCCCGTTTTTCTGCCCTCTGTACTCTCGACAAATGGTTTGACTATGTGTCCCAAGAAGGTGTTTCAAAGACACTCCTCTTCATGCAGGCTGAAGCAGGTTTAAGTTGTTGGAGTCTACCGCCCCAAAGGCAAACAAGAAATATGTGAAGCAACCCATCACTGACACCGATCTCAATGATTTCTTTGCAAGAACCTGCACCATTCTCAAAAATTGCTCTTGAGGCACACAGCTTTTGCAGCAGGAAACCTTTAGTTTGACCGCACAGTTCGGGAAATGAAATGCCTGGCTTTCCTGTCACCCTATGCCATATTAATAGGAAGGCCTGCAGCCAAACCAGCGCACATGTATGTCCATCTATTTGCAGCAGACTGCGCGTCCCCCTATTTGCAGGTAGGTCATTCCGTTGATCTGTCTCTCTGCCTATTTGTCTGTCTGTCTGTCCATCTGTCTGCTTGCTTTTCTACATGCATCCCCGAACCTGATTCTCTTCCATGCATGCCAATTCCAGAAACTGTGTGTTCTGTCAGTAACCAGAAGAAATTCATAGTGCCAGCCACTCTTCAAAAGCATATTCATCCTGGACCAATTTCCCCCCTGCCTCTCTGGTACATTTTCCTGGCACAGAGTATTACGGTTGAATTTCATTGCACCTGGTTTAAACTGCAGTTCAAGAATAGAACAAAATCTAAACAAATTCTAAATGTTTCGTCACAGGCACCATCTAAACTACATGTTGCGAGGTGGTGAGAAGTCTCTGCATACATATACATGTATATAGAGAGAGAGAGAGAAACAATAGATGAAGAACAGAGGGCATATCCCGATTTAACATCTAAAAGCTATTGCAAGTTTTAAAGGCGCATTAACCAGATCTCAGATCATTCACTCCTATCTGTTGCCTGGTGCCTCTACCTGAGGGATGTCCCGAGAGCAAAAATATGAATTATGTAAAACGTCTGTAAGATTGTGCATGAGAGAGGGGAGGGAGAGAGAGAGAGAGACAGAGAGACAGAGAGACAGAGAGACAGAGAGACAGAGAGACAGAGAGACAGAGAGACAGAGAGACAGAGAGACAGAGAGACAGAGAGACAGAGAGACAGAGAGACAG
>Ga0126342_10007021_pt1 | contig 20060 bp, 11 predicted proteins | sample Cyp1metagenome_FD_92528 | JGI IMG/M metagenome (GOLD analysis project Ga0126342, IMG submission 92528) | Coral microbial communities from Lord Howe Island, Old Settlement Bay, Australia - Cyphastrea 1 metagenome | ecosystem: Host-associated > Invertebrates > Cnidaria > Coral ... | reverse complement strand
TGTGTATATATATATATATATATATATATATATATATATATATATATATATATATATATATATATATATATGTATATATATATATATATATATGTATATATATATGTATATATATATATATATATGTATATATATATATATATATCTATGTATCTAATCTATGTATCTATCTATCTATCTATCTATCTATAACATATATATATATACACACATATATTATGGTATATATTTTTTAGATGCCTTGAACGTACCCAGACTGGTTTATTTTTTTGCTACTGATCCCATGAGATTGCTTTGATATTCCGAATGTTGTTGGGTGATTTCCCATGGATCGCCAGGCTATTCCCCCAACAACGACGAGGCGTTACACGAAAGCGTTGCTTTTGTGAGGATCCTAAAATGGTACTGTACCATTATATTTCTGGCCATATTTTGTGGGGATAGTCTCTTACATAGGCCTAAACAATAGGCCTTATATATGGAATCGGTACCTCCAATGAATCGGTTCCCTTTTCTGGCCATTGAGTCAACGAATCCAAATTGCAATTTCTTGGCGATGTGATGTGCACTTCTTCGGTACGTTGGGACTCGCGGACTCGGAACGATTGCTTGTTGCGTGGATCTCGGCTTTTCTGTAGATTTAGCAATCGGAAACCCTTCTGGAGCTGAGGAAGTTTCCTTTTTGTCTGAGTTTAGAAGCAATAGAGAGGCCTGCAACTACATGTCATGGAAAGTCTAGGCCAAACTGCCACTAGTTGGCCATGTGGACTCAACACCAAACCCGGTGAAAAACCATATGGTCTTGGGAGGGTTGGAGACTTAGTTGCTGAAGTGATTCATCCGCTTTTCCAGATGTCCATGTCTTGCAATCCCAGCTAACAGGAGAGAAAACATAGCCAGATGTTTGAAACACAAATGGAGGTTTCCGAAAATCGGGGTATCCCCAAATCATCCAAGATGAACCTTTGCAAACAAAAAACAGTATGGTTTTGGGATCCCTCATTTTAACATATGTCCACTCCCTGTGTCTGTGGTCCCCATTTTATGATTAGATCCAATAATCTGCACCCAACAACAGCACCGATGTGTTTTTTCCCCATCATGGTTGGAAGTGTCCTATTAAACATTTTCGACCACGGTTCAGCGTTTTGTTGAAGGAACATGCAGGAACATCCTATAGGAAAAGCATGGTTTAAAGCCTAAACTTTCCCTTCCAGCAATCTAGTGATCCTTGGTTGCACCATTTCTATTGCTTAAACACTGCTCATAAACCATGTCCTGTGCATCAAAATCAGTGACTTGGCTCTGCCAGACTCCCAAGCATGCGGCTGGATGCAAAGAACCAAAAGAAGAGGACGCGCAAGAACGGTGCCGTGCGGGTCACAGGAGTAGAGATGGAACTGATTTTGATGTATTTTTATCTGGTTCGTGGTTTGGAACCATGGAATTTTATATTTTTCCATATCTTGGGAATGGAAAAATCAGCCCATCTGACGAAGTCCATCATTTTTCAGAGGGGTGGGTATACCAACCACCAACCAGTTGACGTATGGAAATTGGGTGTCTCCTAGGACATGATCCTAGTGTTTTTTCGCATGAGAAAAAGGATGGGGTAACGGGATGAACATGGTAAGTTTATGTAAGTTTGATGTATGTGGTTGTACAATGTTGTACATCACCTTCAAATGTGGTTGTACAATTTGTACATTGATCTTTCCTCTAGACCCGATATCTATGGATTCTGGTGAGTCGCAAAGCCTGGACAAGGGGCGAGGGGCAGCTACGACAACACCATGGTCTCTGCCGAAAAAAACAACATTTTTCCAGCTGCAATCACTGGGAGGACCTTAGGATGGGGCAGATGGGATTGTTTTTAATGGTTAATCTATGGTAATCTATGGTGTATATCTATGGTTAATCTATGGTAATAATTGGAATAACAATATATCTGGTTGGTGGTGACTGGAACATGGCTTTTATGACTTTCCATATCTTGGGAATATTCATCCCAGCGATCCCAAATTGACTTTCAGTCCATCATTTTTCAGAGGGGTAGGGCGAAAAACCACCAAGCAGATTTGGTTTTTAAGCTATGGTTAGTGGGAGATGGACAAAAAACAACCCATTGCACCCCCTAGTTGACCCATCCGGCCCGATTTTTCAGATCCAGCAAGCCTTTTTCAACATAAGTCGTACAAGAAATGGATGTTAGATATTACGTAACCCCAACAAAATATAGACCAAAACTTCAAAACCATTGAAACTCACATTTTACCACAGAGTTTGCCAAGTTTCCTAGGATGTTTGCCCTTTTTTTAATGGGGCTGGGGGTTGCGCGCTTCGTTGAGCGCAGGAGTCTGGCCACTTTGAGTTTGAAATGAATGGCTGGAGCGACACCGAGACGAATCCTGACACCCAGCAACGTCGGGGTCGCAGTCGGATGATGCGATGGTCTTGGCCGCCAACAAGTCGATGGAAATTATAGAGGTAGACGGTGAATTTAGGTGATGGTCCTGTGATGTTCACAGGAAAATTCTATAATTATTCAAATTTCATAGGGAACATATATGAACAAAATATGTTTAAACTGCAGAGCTTTTGGAGTATAATATAATTCGCCTATTTTCAGTCAAGCACCATGTGGTTGCTGAGTTTCATCAAAGATAGAGCAAAGCCAGTGGCGAAACCTTTTGTTGGTTAGGCCAAAGGTTTATGTTTGTGGCTTTGAGCATGGAAGACTAGCAATCTCCAAAAAGAATCAACCATGCCAATATATAACAAATATTCCTAATAAAAGAATAGTGACGAATGACTTTTCGATTTTTTCGGTGGCTACTATATCCCAATCAGAAATAGCATATTGTGGTGGAGAGCCTAAGATAAAGCAACGGAAGTTGGTAAGGGAAACCCCAGCCCTGTCTGGAAATGGGGTATACCCCCAATTATGGCTATGTTTCTCATAGGGGAAATGATGATAAACTATGATAATTTTTGGGGTACCCTATTTTCAGTCAAACACATTTTTGCGTTGATAACTTTGTATACGTGTGGCTCACTGATGTTCAGTGGATACATTGAACCATTGAACGTGCTTATTCCACAAAAATTCTTCCTTTGTAGGATTTGTAGGGAATATTCGATGCGATGGTAACAACGACATATGAATATTTGGTTGCCGGAATTTAGATATCTACTCACATCCACATGTAGCCTTCAGATTTGACCTATTTGAAAAGGGTAGGATGGTTAGACCTGGTGGTGGTTAGAGACATGAATATTTCATCAATTTTTTGTCTTTGTTTGGCGTGTCTGATTTTGTGGGATATTCATGGGGATTTTAATGGACTGTAAGGGTTAATAACTAACCAACTGTAACTCAATGACATGTACTCATGTGCCTTGTGTTGCTGTCAATGCTTCAACTATATCTAGCACATGTGTTCGAACAAACAACAAAACAACATGTGTTTCGATGATGCCTTGGTGCTTGTCTATATTCCTTGGTATGCCGTTTGACGTTAGACAAGACTTGGAATCTAGGGGTTAAAACTTTCAATAGAATGTGCGTATTGCATATCATTTGACACACTTCATACACAGTTGCAAACTCAATAATAATGATAATGATGATGATGATGATAATAATAATCATCATCATCAATGTAGACAATGTCAAAAAACGATTTGTGTTTTAACAATCTGGATGATCGATGATCGGTTCCCAGGTGAGAAATCTCTGCCGTTGCCTTGCTACTCACACATCAAGGTGCCTGGTGGAGCAGTTCCGGGAAACCGGGATGCCGCAGCCGCAACGCGAAAAAACTTCGGGGGAAATAAAGCCATGTAAGGCCATGTAACCGCCCAATTTTTTTCAAAGATCCATTGGTTAATGAAGTATCATCATTCCATGAATTTCCTATTGAGATATATAATGATAATTTAATGCTGTATAGAATTTCAAGGGGTAGGACGCACATGTTCAGACGCACTAAATACGAGGTTCTCATGGATGACCTGACCTTTTCACAATAGGAAGGCAGGACAATGTATCAATGGATTGGTTTTGTTGGGAAAATCTTAACCGGAAACCATGGATTTTCCTACGAAATCTGGGGCTTTCCGGTTTCAATTTTCCCTTAAACCAATCTGGCTTGCTGGGTGGTGAACTAGTTGGCCTTAGAAATTCTGGTCTGAACCCAGAAATCCAGAGGTAAAATCTTGGGGGTTCTTAAAATGATCCCCAAAACCATGGGTTTATGGGTTTCATGGGTTTCAATGCTCAAATGGCTTTAGAAAGGTCTAGTCTTTGTAGATGATTTATGATGATTTGGGATACCCCCAATGGGGAAACCCCCATAGATAGCATATGATAGCATGCTCCCCACTTCACATGGGGACAATCCGTGGAGCTTGGGACGGAAAACTTCAGATCGGAGGTTAGAGTTCCTGGAGATGCTGAAGATGATTTTTTTTTATTTTCCCAATGAGAAATCCACCACTTGGAGAATCTGTAGGGAATATGGTTCTATTTCTTGGTTCCCTCGGCAAATCCAAGAGTATTTGATCGTAGCTTGAATCATCCTGAAAATTATGATCCACTCCTATATTAACATGCGCCACATGCGCCATGGTGAAAACTTGGGTGAATTGATGTAAATTGCCATGTCCTTGGAGAAATTGATATCCCCAAGTCCCCAAGGTATAACGATTTTCATGGCATAGGATGCACGACCAGAGGCCCCCAAGATTGTTTCTGTCTCTTTTCCTGGCAGGGCCCCGACATTTGGGTAAAACTTGGATGGTTAGTTTCAACTATACATATTATATTATATTATATTATATTATATTATATATTTTTATATTACATATATATTATATTGTACTATATTTTATTTTATTTTATTATACTAGATTATATTATATTATAAAATGTACTAATCAGAGAAAACAAACTGAAGGGTACTTTTGTGGTGATCAGAAATTCAATCGTGATCCTACCAGGGGCCCGGTGTTTTCCTGAGGACTTTCCCAGCGGCGAAAGCACACCCTTCTGCACCGCGTTACCACCAGGCTGGATATCTTGGTAATCTGCTGCTTAGGTCCGAAGTGTCTCATTTTTCCAGCAGCAATCACTGGGAGGACCTTAGGATGTTCTGGGTAGATGGGAGTGTTTTTAAGCTATACCCTCTGGTAATTTGGTACATAGCGATTGAACATGGCCCAGTCGAAATAGGTGATTTACCCAGCTAGAAAATGGGTGGATTTTCCATAGTTATGTTAGTTTACCCTAGGGTAGATGTTGTTCGTTCACAAATTGCCAGAAGATGATTTGTTTAAATAGCTGCAAGCCAAATGAAGGACTCTTGTTTGGGATGCATTGCCAGATAGCTCCTCGTTTCATGGATTGGAAGCTCTGACATGTTTTGGGGCACCACCGTGTATCACCTTTGTGTTGTGTGAAATTCCTACTTACTTTGATTGTGCCAAAAAACACCAGGTTTTTTTGTGATATCCACAGCGCTGCAGGGGTGGTATGGAACTCTCATACCTCGGTGTTTCATGCCCAGGTTTGCGGGAGACCCGGAACATATGCAGGGAGGCCCCGGCCCCTTGTAAGTTGGTTTACTGTATACATGTTTATAACCTAGGTTTAGATTTACTGGGGTGTATACCAGATGTATCTCTAGTTACCCTCTCCCACAATTAACATAGACCATGACAAATAGACGCGTAGAGGACTAATTACTTTCCACTAAACACTGGCCATTTGCAGGGTCTATGTGAATTCAGGGGAGGGTAGATTGCTCAGTAAATCAACCTAAAACATCCCATGGGGCCGGCCAAAAATACCCAACGTACCCGACGTTTATTTACCAGGTCCAGAGTCAGACATGTGCATCGCTCGTACTCCTAGTCCGCGAGGCGAATGAGGGGGAACCCTGGGTGTATATCCCATAGGATCCATGGTGCTGGTATATATGCTAACATTGGGGGTATATTGATGGGATCCATGTTACTAGTACCATATATAGCAGCATACATGGATCCTATGGGTATGGAGGTGTCCAAAAACAAGGGTACACCAAAGCAGTGGTTTTTCCCACTGGTAATAAATCATTTTGGATGATTTTGGGGTACCCCCATGACTTAGGAAACCTCTATGTCAATACTTGTTAACATGCCCTATTCATGGTGATTAGTGGTTATTAATTTGATATACCCTCCAATGTCATCAAACGAGGCGCCCAGCAAACTAAACCTCCATTTACTTCGGGGGATTTTCAGCCAGCCATGTTGATTGCCAGAGGGTACCCATGAAAAAGCGTGATTTAACCAACGAACACGGTGGAATAGTTAGAGTATGTTAGAGTGTTCAAGCAAATATAAAGGTGATCATCTGGATACAAGAGTCACGAAAATCACGATGGTTGGTATGCGGGGAATCGCACCCCCAAAGTGGCCCGACTTTTCAGAATGAGATTCGGATATGATCAACAATATTCTATCCGGTGGTGAGTGGAGGGAACTGTTATAATCCGGGGTATGGTTGTATAATATGTTGTATCCATAATATGCCAAACAAACATGGGGCCAAGGAGCTACTAAGAATTTCCCAATTGCATGATATTACATTACAGATAGTAATTTGAGTGATTGTTCTGGCATGAAATGGAGGAATATCAGCTCAAAGCTGAAAGTTCTTTTTTGCTGCTGGGTATCCAAGGTTAGCGATGAATAGTGAGGAGCTGGCATAGCAGGCAAGAAACAAAAACATGTTTACACATGGACAAAAACCATTGGTTCTAAGCAACTGACTTGATGCTCCTGAGAAAAAACACCCGGTGCTCACACGGAATTCATTCCTTGTCTTCAAGGTGGTCCCCATACTTAGCTTATTCAATCTATAGCCGGGGGTATCTAGGATTCATGGTGAGTGAATTGTAGTTCAATGGATTCTTGAACCAACTCACATATCACTAGCGGACCCAGCAGATGGCGAATTTAAACGCTGGATGGAATCAGGTCGGATGATGGGGTGATAAACCCCTTCAACGTCTACATATTGTCCACCATGTATCTCCTAATCAGTCCTAATCATTGCAGTTGTTTGTTCCAACCCTAAACCCGATCGTTCCGGGTCAGAGTTTGTGTCCCTTTGAAGACGACCGGACGCCAGGAATGGATTGGCACCCCAGCGACTTTTGCGAGGCCTCACTTTTTGACCTTTCCATGGTTTTTTCCATGGTTTTTTTTTCACACAAATCATCCCTAAATGGCCGATGTCTTCAGTTTATATAGTGAAATATCACCCAGATGCGAAGCATGGTGCTGGAAGATTTTTTCCTACATGACTGGGCCATAAAAATGGGGTAAATGTAGGTAAATATTCCATGGAGCATGGTTCGCATGTGGGTTATAGTTACAATTTACCCAGATCTATTACTGTAGGTTTTTTTGCTATTTCAATGGGACAGTCGACCAACATGATGTGGATAGAAAAGTTGATACAATGGGGTACCCTCTGGTTATGTCAAACATAGCTATTGAAAATGACCATTTATAGCGGATTTTCCCATTAAACATGGTGATTTTCCATAGCTATGTTAGTTTACCAGAGGGTATATCAAGTAACAATACTGGTTGAATATTACGGAACGTAATCAATGATGTTCTATCCATGGTGATTGGAGTGAACTGAAGCGGTGTATCCGAAAAAAAAAATCCCTGCGTATCCTATATTTGTGATCTATGAAAAACTGCACATCTACTTATGAGATCTTATGAGAACCCCTTCTGCACCCTCACGCCCAAGCCTTGCCAGGCAAATTTTACCCATTTGCAGAGGGAACCTTTGTCATATTTACCATATGATGTATCTAAAGAAACACACTGCTTATTGTTGTGTTTCTTTGTTTATTTTTTACAAGTTACCGTCCCCGCAACTAACAGTAACTAACAGTGATTCTACTGAAAATAAAAATAAACCTATAGATTCCTGGAAATATATAGTGATAGAGTAATATATCAATTAATTTATCTTCTATAATGTTTCTAGTGATTCTTAAATACAGTCATGTGGAGGTTTCCTCAAATAGGGGTACCCCCAAATCATCCATTCAAATGAAATAAAACATCCAGCTATTGGGGTACCCCCATTTCAGGAAACCTCCATATGGTCTATATCCTCTGGTAATTTAATATAGCTATTGAAACCATGGCCATAGAAATAGTTGATTTTCCCATTAAAAATTGTGTTTTTTTAAATAGTGACTTGTTAGTTTACCAGAGGATAACCGTCATATATCCCATCGAATCCCATGAAAATACCATAAAAATGTCCAATCAAATCCCCATTTATAAAGAGGATAATGGTAACCGTTTACCAGTGATATACTACGATAAGATGTGATACGTTTCTGAGGCTCCCTTGAAGGACGAAGACTTCAGGCCATTTTTCATGGGCATCGGGGGCACTTTGTTCGGAATGACGTGGGGAAATTGCTGGGATAAATGGAGAGAAACATGTGATGCTCGTGGGATGAAAAAAGATTCAACAAGAATCATTGGCTTAGACCCATTTCTGGTTAATGATGGTCAATAATGATGGTTAATAATTAATAATGATGGTTTATATCTGGTTGGTGGTGACTGGAACCATGGAATTGTATGACTTTCCATATATTGGGAATGGAAAATCATCCCAACTGACGATTCGTCATATTTTTCAGAGGGGTAGGGCTCAACCATTTGGTTACGGAGTCAATTATTTAGCCACTGATAATATCTAACCCAAATGGTCATTCAGTCAACTGATTATACCACTGATGAACATTGGAATTATGCCAGTTAGTCAACCGACTGGCTAGATAGCAACGAGTATGTACATGTATGATCATGTATGTACACGTTGTACCTTTTGTAGTGGTAACATGTACATTTTCCAGCAAGAACTTGTTTCTTTTGGCAGGTATCCAAGATTCACCATGATTATAAGCATCAAACTATGTGGTGATATCAGTGATGAATGACTGTTGGTCAATGATGTGTCTTTTTCTACAGAAAATAAACAACTATTCGTAGGAGCCACATTTTGCAGAAAGCCAACAGTTGGTATTCTGTACTTGTAGGTGGTGTAATAGGGATTCTTACAACCCGCAATGGGTAAAGGCACAGATTTGGGTCCTAAGAGTGGTTGATCGCTGTGGGAATCTGTGTCAGCCAACACATAGAAACATCATGACATACATGTAGCTTTCATTATGAAACGCCATCAAATCACGGTTAGACTACCAATTGTAATTTATATACAGTATACTAGTTTCCAGAACTTCTTTGAACACTGCTCAGCATGGTTATTGGCTAATTTCCCCTTTTTTGGCGAAATCTGCATCGTGTTTTGGTGATATCGATATCTTAACATGTCCTCGTCGCAATCTCATTTGTCATTTCCAGCTTTTGGAAATCGAATCGATAGATTTGATGAACCAATGTGGGTAGATCCAACGGTTTGTTGGGGGTATAAACTGATGATGATATAACTTTATTTCCATAAAAGGTGGGGCTTATCCTTGGTCTATGTTGGTTCAAGTTCACCCTTTATGAAAACTCGGGCTGAATATGTCAACCATAAAGGGAGTTATTTGAGTTTACCAAGCTAGCTATTTACCCACCCTGTAGGATTCGTGTTTTGTGCACTTTCAAATGGTGGGTAGTACCAGATTGGAGAATGCTGGATCGTGAAAAACAGATAACATATCTGGAATTTCCACTCCTTTGGATTTGAGCACATGATTTCCAACTATACCAATCTGGCATTGGAAAAGTTGTATTGTGTAGATAAACATTGATAAACTCTGATTCAAACGATGTTCAGAGCATGCCCATAGCGACAAAAGATGGGTACAACATGGTACAACACACATCGACGATGCACAATTCTTGGTACTCCATGAACTGGAGATGGAAGCGCCCTGGCAGTCGAAATGTGCAAAACTTTCATCAATTATTGTAGTTGATGAGATAGTAAAAATCATATGGATTCATATATGTATAAAACAATGATAGTATATCTCCATGAAAAAAACTATGATTTTTCCATGTAAACGATGTTGTATCCGATCATAGATGCTATAAATTTCTTCGAATTTTGACCAGGCCCTGGTCCCAAGTTGGGATTGTCTGTGTAGATGTGTCCCATATCGGGACGGCGCATCATTGCGGGATTCCCATGATGGATACGGGCGCCCGTTATATGGTACCTATACGTAGCTCCATTTTAGGCTTACTGGTGCGTTTTACGTAGGGAATGGATGGGTTGCTGGGGGTTGCTGGGATGATGACATAACTAGTGATGACGATTATGGATCATTCCCGAACATTCCCTGCGTTTAGCACCCGTAAGTAGGATCCTGAAATTCCTAGTGATTATGTGATGGATAAAAAAAAACGCAAAAAAAGCAAACCTCTCATCATGGCTCGCAGGTTAGTGTAGATGCTGCAAGACCCCCATCAGATTCCATGATATCATAACGACCTCACTGCGACCGAACCCTGGAATCATGGTTTTCATAAGGGCAATCATTCCCAAATATCCCAACATTTTTTTTCAGGTTTGTGAATTATTATAAAACTTGCCCTGATTTTTTCTATCCGATCAACATAAATCCAGAAATTGTCTCCACATCTCAACGTTGGTTGCACATTGCATTTCTATCGATAATCAACAATAGTTGGAATATTACGGGAAGACTTTCTAGGAAATTCTAGGAATATATTTGAGCTCTATGAATGGTGAATAATGGTGATCATGATGGTTGTCATGATCATCACAATTAGTCACCATTATACTGTAATTATGATTGTAGTTATAAAAGTTATATCCCATGTGGATAACCAGTATAAATACATAGCCCTATTAATGGTCATTAAGAATACTTTATCCCTATGGGGATTTCCAATCCATGGGGGTACCCCAATTTTTATCCATTTTAGTGCCAGGGATTTTCCCATGGAAATCAACCATCCAGCGAGCGCGGTACCTCCATTTTCCTTAGGAAACCTCCATATCCAGGCCCGGTCCGTTGCCGGGGTTGGCTCCCCCATCAGTTGGCAGAGCTCAGATGGATGTTTGGTGGGCGGTAGAGATCGGATCCATAAAATGGGGATACAACGGGATGTTACCCTCTGGTAATTTAACAGGTTGCTATTGAAAATGGCCATTTCTAGTGGATTTTCCCATTAAAAATGGTGATTTTCCATAGTTTTTTGTATGTTTACCAGAGGGTAACCGAAAATGAGGAATGAATGGGATACTGATTTGGGTCTCCTTCAATGGATATGGAATATCAGATAAAATGGGGAAAACATGGTAAATTATAACGACCTCACTGCGACCTCATTGGAATGATGGTTAGTATGGGAAACAATAGGGAAATCATTCTCAAATGGCCGAACTATTCAGGTGAGTGAACTATTATATTTTCCCAGATTCATAAAATTGGGATACAATGGGATGTTAATAATAGGGTGATCATCAGGAAATCCAGCAACAGTTGGTAGCTGGCGGATCAGATTTTAGTCCCATTATACAAACAATGTTTCGTAGTGACCAAAAGTCACCCCTGGTGCAGGATTCCGTCCATCCACCTTTTTTTTGACTTGGCACCTTCCTGAGATATAGGAGTTTCATCCGTTTCGAGTTTCATCCTTTGGGTCATGACTTCTTGCACAACACATCCATTCCTTTGGGTATCCCATGGTAAGCCGTTTCTTTTGGATGGTGAAGACATGTGAAGACCCAGAATGTGGGACGCTGTGGAGCCAAGGCCATCAAGATGTTTGATGTTTTTTGGAGACCCAGGGACCGGAATCCTACAATGTGCCCCCCCCCCAGTGATGTGAACGTTGGTTTAGATTCGCCCCAGTATCTAGTTCGTTATTTGCGTACCATAAACCATAGTGAAATTGGAGTTATTTGCACCAACTTAGCTATCGAACGGGGGCCTCACATTGTAGGAACATGAGACAAAAGCACAAACCATCGAGCGCATTGTTGGGGCTAGACAAGGTTAGACACCACACTTCAACCCCTTGATGAGGTTTGCACAACATGTTCACCATCCTGTTTTTTTTTTAATGAATGTTCTGTTCTGTCAACCCATTTCCTGCTTTACAATCTAATCAAAATCAGTGTTTCAGTATTTTCTTTATGTCAATGTATATCATGTTATCCAATGGTTTGGGTTTTGATCATCGGTGCTTTAGATCCCTCCCCCCATAGACACCATAGACCTTGCCGTAAGTCGGGGCTAGGAAGATTAGTACAGGATGGTGCCCCCTCAGTTATTTTGGTTTATAGATGTTGATATTTCCATCTGAAGAAGATACTTATCAATTATCTTATGAATGTCATACACTATTGCTATTCTATAACGATCTTAGTTATAGCCATGGTTTATAACTATATAACAATAACACTATACTTTAAAATATCACACACTTTGCTAACTATAGATGTTTATAGCCCCATCTGAACATACTTATAACCATTGAATCATACACTATATCTAGAGTTGGTGGTTTCAAAGATTTGGATTAACTTTTTTTCATATATGAGATGTCATCCTTCCCAACTGACGAACTCCATTTTTCAAGATGGTTATTGCACCAACCAGACTTAGGGCACCGCCTCCATGGGCGCGGGCGACAAGTCCGCTGCCTCCAAACAGGACGGTTTCTTTCGGTGGCAGATGCTGTTTCTGTGAAACAACGTGTTTCGTGTTATATAAGAACGTTCTCATAGGTATATGAGATACATACCCAGATGCGAACCATGGTGCTGGAATATTTACCTACATTTACCCCAAAAATGACCAGAATGCAGGTAAATCTTCCGCATATGGGATATATTATATGATGTATACATACGTATACATACAGCTATACAATAAATGAATACACGGTTGAACAACAATATATAGGTTGTCTTTGTGAGTTTGTTGATTTTGTTGTTCTTCCGAATCTGTACTTATTTAGTTTGTTTTTGGGTGGGGTATTCTAGGAACATCCAGATGGTTTCTCATTAAATCCATATATTGGGGATGTAATGGAATATTTGAAAAAAGTGTGTAAATGTCCATAAATTTCCATTATAGGAGCTGGCAATAAGGTAGTATGATGGGATAGGATAGTGTTGCAGTCTCGTTCTATTAATTCCGGTGTTTGGTTTATACAATGATAGTGATATTGTTCGTTAATAATGTTATGATAGGGATATAATAGAGGGCTGTTTAAATCATTTTAGATCGTTATATTTTCATATAATTGGAATATAATGGGAAATAGTTGTCGTTTGTTTTTTTGGAACATTTGAGGAATAACATCAAAACACATGGTTATTAGGGGAATTGTCCAAACGCTGCGCATCAAAAATCAATGGGTATATAGCTATAGCAACGCGAGTTGTAGTTAACAAGCCCAAATTGGGATTTTTCTCGATCAAGTATTTTTACACATTAGCATCCCCATATGCTCCATGTATGGTATATTTACCTACATTTGGGTGATTTTTAGGGCACATGTTGGTAAATATTCCATACATGGAGCATATGGGATCCTTAGCCGAACATTGGACATAGATATCCATCATACCAACGAGGTCAGGTCCAGATCCCAGAAAAAGCGACCATTTTTTCGAGCCAAAACGGTTCAGGCTGATGCAGAGGTGTGTTTGAAAAGAGAAAAAAATTGGACATTTCCGAGGTCAAAAAGAAAGATCAGAAACTGGTGACCTGGTGGAATATAATGGAATCTCATTATTTTTACCCTCTGGTAAACGTTTACAGTTTGCTATTGAAAATTGCCATTGAAATAGTGAGTTTTCCCATTAAACATGGTGATTTTCCATAGTTATGTAAACGTTTACCAGAGGGTACATTTTTGTTTAACCAAATGGTGTTTTTTTGGGGTGGAGATTCTGCCATCCAGCTACAATCCCAACTTTCACAGGATTCTCGATAGCCAAATCTCAGGTTCAACTCGCCGCTTGTACTTGGCTCAACCAATCCAGGTTTTTCTGGGCATTATGAACCAGCAAACCATAGATATTTTTTTAAGGATCTCGGGATTTGATGGGATCTATGATGGTTACCCTCTGGCAATCCAACTTTGGACAATTCCATGCCTGATTTTCCCAAATTTCGACCATTTACTCGGCCTATTTTCCAGCCATGTTTGATTCGGGCAACAAAAACCAGCCATGTTTGCAGGTCCCAGAAATTTTCGCCCCAGGCCCATTCCAAGTTGGGAAAAATCATGTCTTTTTTAAAGCCGCTGCTGATTTGTTGTTCCCCAAATTTTGGAGCAACATCTACTATATTTCAAGTATTTTCAAGTCATGTTCCAGAAAATCTCGCGAACATCCAAAATTTCAACTTTCAAATCACTGGACTTTCGCATATTTTCGCGAGATTTCTGGATGACCAGGCGTCATATGACCCCAAAGTGGCGATACGAAAAAAACACGGCAGGACTTACAACGCTTGGCGGCGGAAGTGGCTCGTTTGGCTCAGGACTGTGAGCTGCAGGTGAAAAACTAACATGTAGAGCCGTTAGTTTTCTGTTAGTTTTCTGTTTGAACCATTTTGAACCTTTATTGTTTTTTTTTTAAGGATTTTTTTTGGGCAAGTTGAAACCATTTCTGTTGAAATATCACATTTAAAAACCTGTGGTTTTTGGCAGCCTCATTCGGCTCTTCCGAGGAGAACGAACTTCTTCGTCAGCGCGTGCTTCAGCAGGAGTCCGACGCTTTGGCGCTCAACATTTATCTTGTGGATTTAACGGTTCATATGTTAATGTTTTTTCAGGAAGATGGAGATCATATTCATGAACATAATATATATATATATATATTATATACTATAATATGTATATATATATATATATAGATATCAGCTTCGCATACCTCATAAAATATTGAAGTGTTAAGAAATTCACAACATACCTGACTAATATTGTCAGTTTTCACCAAACGCTGAAGATTTTGGCGTTTCTCGATGGCTTTCTCCACCAGGATCGCACAGAGGATCCCATTGACACGCCGCCCAATGGTCCTGCGGGACCTGCGACCGTGACCACACCCGTTGCGCCCGTTGCGCCCAACGCCACGGCACCGTGCGGCGGCTCAAAGTGACGCCTAAGAGATATGGCGGAGATGGCACATGTCAATGGGTTGATCATGATTTAAGTAAATTTAAGAGTGATTTAATATGATTTCATGATTTTAATCGTGATTCAATAGTCATTTAATAGTGACTGAGTATTAGTGGATTATTAATGGCGATATTAATAGTATCATATTGTATATTTTTTTTTCTATGTTTTTTTTGATATGACAGGTGTCAATGGAGAATCCAATTTCAACAGGCTTCATGGTGGATAAGTCGAGGTACGACTCTACAATGTTTGGGGCTTTCACATCGATGAAGCAACAAACATCACTGGGGGGTCGCCACCTTGTAAGCGTCATATGCTGAAGTTTTCCCCGAACTTTCGCACACAGCCATAAGTTTTTTCTTAAAAAAACTATGTTTGACTGTTTGAGGTTCAGCAAGTGTGATATAAATTTAAGCATCATTTTATCAATACCACATTGAACAGGATTTGACAAACGATAAATGTGGTGAACCTCAAGAAAGAGGCTTAACTTCAAGAGAAGCATGAAACAGTGGGAGTTCATGGCGGCTCAGCCTCACTCTTGGGAGTATGTGGGCATAATTGGGTGACAGTTCCCCCATGGACACTGTCAAGCGTAAAAACATGTTTTCAAAAAATGGGCAAAACAAGTTCTAGCCTCTGGTAAACTATTATAACTATGGAAAATCAGCATTTTTCATCGGAAAACTCACTATTTCAATGGCCATTTTCAATAGCAAACTGTAAACGTTTACCAGGCCGGGTACGTTCCAAAAGCTCCAGATTTGCCATGCAGAAATACCTGGTAATTTGTTACATAGCGAACTGGAAAACTGGAAAATGGCGTCGAAATAGTGGATTTACCTATTAAAAATGGGTGGATTTTCCATAGTTATGTTAGTTTACCAGAGGGTATAAAGAGAAATATCAAATGGGCTATTGAATCACTATTAAATCTATTAGAAATAGTTGACACGGCTATTGAATGCACTCTCTCACTCTTCCCTCTCCGGCAAAGCAATATATATATATATACCATACCACGTGTCTCGACTGAGCCTGCATCCAGTGAGTGAAGTCGACATCTTGTCGTCCAGCATGCTGTCCACTGCGAAACAACATCCAATGCAAAAGCCAAAAGACCGTTTTTCCCAACAACTACCCAAAAAACATGTTTCCAGTAAAGGTTTTCACATGTTCTGAATCCTGGTTCTCAAACCTTTTACGTTGCTCACACGGAGTCAAAACGAAATTTGAAACACAGTATCTTGTTTGATGCCTTTTGACGGTCTTTCTTAGATGCCCTCCCAAAAAACCTTTCGCTAGTTACCGTATTAGTGTGGTCCTGCTGCGTCCTTCCAAGTTGCTTCAAACATGTTGGCATGCTCGAGGTGCAAGGTCCAAACTTTCTGGTCGCACAAATTGAGAAACGTATATTGACACGATGCCCTGTGCAATAATACCTCTAGATTATACGATTGGTTTTCTTGCCAAGGAACTAACCCTGACTCTTTCTGGCATAGATGCACCAAACAAAATTAAGAATTTTCTGGGGCGGTCCAAAATGATATACAGTAATATGACTGCGCACTTAGCCGATCTTAGCCGTAGTGACATGTAGTGACTACGGCTCTAAGTTCTAAGGAACTGCATGTCTGACCAGGAGTGTTTCTGCGGCATTCCCAATATGGGCAACACATGCATGTCTATAGTTATGTAAACGTTTACCAGAGGGTAAATTCCACTAAATCATCCTTTTTTCATAGGAGCTGAAGGATTTCCCAAGCGGAGCTGAGGCAAGATGGCATGGGATGGGCAGTTTTCATGCCAGCACGGGCGCCTACCGACAGAGACGGGGATCAAGAACGCGGATCAAAAAGAATTCGAAGGTGTGGTAAGTGGTAATCTGGTTGGTGGTTTGGAACATTTTTTTTTATTTCCATATATTGGGAATAATGATCCCAACTGACCAATATTTTTCAGAGGGGTTGGTTGAAACCACCAACCAGTAATTCTATATAAGAGTTCTTGTAGTTTGACATGATTTGACTCTTTTACTGTCTTGTCAGGTTGAAGGGTCAAAACTGTCTTTTTGTACCAAAATGCCTTCATGGTCAGATGTATTGCATGCTTATCGCACAGACTCCCCCAATTCACATCTTTGTGAATTTCGTTGGGATAAAAAAAATGGTTGCACATTTTGTGCTTCATGGCTCAAGACATTTCCTAAACGGGATCTTTCGACACGCGGCGTCTGTATGCCCTTGACAATGCCGTCGATGTCATCCCTGAACCCTTGTGTTCATGCTGAAATCTATTCCATGGGTTCTGAATTTCACTCTCTACGCTAATATCGCCTATGCTACTGTCGTCGAGAGCCCCTTCAATGCTCTCAACAGTCGCTCCGACATCAGCTGCTGCAGCAGGATTTCCCGCCACATTAACCAGGCCTTTGCCTGAATTTGATCCTCGCCTCATGAATGCAGAGCTACTGCCAGCGCTGCCAGAGCCCGACTGTCCCGTCATTCTTTTTGAGATAGGCACCACGCCAGTGCTCGATGCGCCTGCAGTGCCCGATCGTAATGGCATACTTTGGCTTGAAGATGCTCCAACACCAGTGCTCGATGCGCCAGCTGTGCCCGATCGTGATGGCATTCTTTGACATGAAGATTCTCCCACGCCAATGCTCGATGTGCCAGCTGTGCCCGACTGTGATGGCATACTTTGACATGAAGATGCTCCTGAGCCCGATGGTGTTCTACTCCTCATTGATGAAGTTCTCATCGGACCACTTCCCGCAGCTTCTCCACACTTCTGATCATTTCGGTCTTCACTTTGAGACTCATGTTGTTCTCGCAGTGGATTCATCTCTGGTGCTCTTTGGAATCTTTTCAAGCAACACTTCGAAGCTTCCACCACCAATTGTCCAGCATAAATGGCACCCAAAGCCATCAAGACAGTCCCCACAATGAAGACCCAATCCACATTCTCGATTTCAGCCTCTTCCAACTCCGACCCCTTGGCCTGAGATAGCAAAAGACTTCCAGCAACCAACGCTTTGATCGCCACTGAACCTTGTCAACCTCCTCCATTCTTTTGATCCCAAACCGAGATCTTCTTGTTCTTTTTGATTCATCCCCAAATCCTGGACGAACCTGGCAAAGGATTGCCCTTGTAACGGCTTTGTAAGGCCGTCTGCCACCAGCTCAGTGCCTCGTAGGTGAAGCAATCGCCAAAGCCCTCCAGGTGCTGTTCCATCCAAGGCCTCCTTGAGGTATGAAGATCGAACACGAAGATGACGTGTCCTCCAGCTCGAAGTGCCAGTGCCATGCGCCATAGAGATCGCAGCTGCATTGTCGCCATAGATCACTCTTTCAATGGCGTTTGTACCAACCTGCTCCTTGATCATTGCGCAAATCATCGCTTCCATGGATCTTCCCACATTCAGCGCTTCACAATAGCCGACCAACTCTGACTCTGCTGTGCTGTGGGTCACGAAGGCCTGTTGCGATGATTGCCATCCAATTGGCACCCCTGCAAAGAACACAAGAAGTCCCTGCAAGCTCCTGTGCTTTGAGCCTGCTCCAAACGAGATGTCAGAGAAAACCTCCAACAGCTTTCCGCTTCTCTCGATCTTCAGCTGATTCCTCTTGCCCCATGTTTCGGCTGAAACTCCTCGAGGATAGTGAAGTCCTCCTTGATTTCCATGGACATACTGCATGATGGCGTTTGACACCTCGATGGACTTGAGAGCATTCTTTGTGCACAACCTACACGCTGTTGCCACTGCCATTGCAATGTCAGGTCTTGTTCTGGTCGATAACCAAAGTAATGCCCCAGCCATCGATTGCGCCTTCTTCACATCGCTCGGCAAAACTTCTCCATCAGGCATGTCATCGCCTTCAGCAAGATGAAACCTTGGAAAATCCGACGACTTCTCAACCTCAAATCGTTGAATCATCTCCTTTTCATACTTCTTTTGGCTTACAATGAAGCCATCTTCACGGCCCTGTTCATCCAGAGCGCCTTCAACTTCAAAACCGCAGTATTTCACCACTTTTCCCTCCCCCGTCTTCTCCACATCAGAAATGGCCCAAACTTCAGAGACCGCCTGTGTTGCTGCATCTAACGTTGCTTCCTCCGCTACAATCAGAAGGTCGTCAACGTAGACCGACATCAAGCCCACCAATTCCACCTTCCCTGTTTCGTGGTCAGTTTCCTCCAGCCGCCACACATTTTCATCAGGGGTTTTTTGGAATCTTCCCGTGACTTTTCGGCCTTGAAGTTGTTGATGCCACTTGATGGTTGGAAGAACTTCATCTCGATATAGGCTCCAGTCTCGAGGTGATGTGGTGAGCCCATAGATGGCTTTGTCAATGAGCCACACCTCGTTGGAGTCCGCCAGGCCAAGCTTTTTGAACACCATCGGTATTTCCATGGCCATAAGGCGGGTTTCGTCTCTTCGGGGGGCGTTCAAAAACGCTGTACGTATATCTGTACATCCTGCTGTCCATGACTTCATTGCACCAAGCCTCAGCATCGTTCGAATCTGATTTCCATCCACACCTCCAGCGTAGTGCTCAGATTCGTCAGGGCCAGCATAGTTGCCACACACCACTGCCCTGCTTCTGTATGCGCCGCTATAGGCCTTTCTTGTATGCACCATTTTCGCTGGTAAGAGCTCGATGGGCAACTTGCTCTCAGATGAAAGTTGTTGTAGATGCTGCTTGGTGATTTGCCGGACCGCGCACTTTTGTGTCACCAGCTGGTCATATTCTTTCCGGATTGATTGTTCCCAATCCTTCAAATTGGCCCAAACCTCCATGTTCCCCACCGTTTTTGTCACGAGGAACTCTTGCTCCAGGTTC
>Ga0126342_10007020_pt1 | contig 20060 bp, 19 predicted proteins | sample Cyp1metagenome_FD_92528 | JGI IMG/M metagenome (GOLD analysis project Ga0126342, IMG submission 92528) | Coral microbial communities from Lord Howe Island, Old Settlement Bay, Australia - Cyphastrea 1 metagenome | ecosystem: Host-associated > Invertebrates > Cnidaria > Coral ... | reverse complement strand
GGCTGACTATCAACATGTGCCGTTTCATGCTAACGTTAAAATTCACTGCAAATACCAATAAAAAAAGACACCTCTTCATATTACCCCACGTGCCGCAGTAAAAAATGACAATTCCGGATAAAACAAAACAAAGAAATTCATGAACAGTGGTATTTCGTGTAGGAAAACATGAAAATCACAATTGACATGTACTGTGGATAACATGTCATAACATGCAACTTGCGCGGGCATAAAATTTAGCTCCGTAACATTGTCATTAAAGAAAGAAAAAGAAGAATGTGCAAAATCCACATTTCGCTGTGGCGAAACAATGGTTTTTGACATATGGATCAATGAGAACCGAGATACTCTGCGGAAACCTAGGGCCCCGAGCGTATATAATATATATATATATATAACCCACATTAACCCACAACAGATCTGAACATCTGGGATCTACTTCTGGGTCTTTACCAAGTCGCATTGTGCCGGCTGCGCTGGAGATTTGGTGGAATTCCTTTTTTCATGGTCCTTTGTGTCGGGTGTCCATAAATGTTGGTACCCCAAAATGGATGGTTTATTTAGTTTATTTCATGGAAAATCGAAAAATAACATAGATGACTTAGGGGTACCCCGATAACATTGATGTCGTCCTGTTGCTGTCAAATGACCATGTTTCACATTTCCTTTGATCACCATTGATTGTGGGTCGGAATCCCTAAAATACTGGGCGAAAGCCACATTTTTGGGTCAAACTTCGCATCACCCAACTGGGCTGACCAAATTCTTGGCCCCCTGCCTCATTGAAGCTGAGCCTTAAAGATGCCAAGTCCTCAGAGTGTTTGGAAATGGAACCGCTCTCGATATGTTCAAATTCAATGGGGAAAACTAACTGATGAACCAATGGATTCAAGGCTACCCTGTTCTCAGAGAAATCCTTCTCAAAAGGTGTGAGTTTGGACATGGGAAACTCTGCTCCAAATACCTTCACCAAAAATTTGGAGCACCACAGCATCGGAAACACTGGCGAAGCGGGAAAAACAAGGTGTCAGTTTTATCTCTTTAGTTTGTTTTAAAGGGACTGTCCGTTAATATGTCATGCCGGAGGAGAAAAAGAGTAGAAAAAATGTGTTGACACATGTTGACACAACACCGCCATATTTTTTACCAGCAACACGTGCGAATTTACCCAACGCCTTCATGTGTTTAATATTTTGGAGTCTGAAACACCCCAGCAACCGAACAGTTTTCATCAGCAACTTCCAGCTAGAATGAAACACTGAGTTCAGAAACTAACCTGGCAACACATTAAGTCACTTCCAGCTATCGAAATCGGACCTTTTTGGGGTCCTAGACCATTGATAGAATGGATGGCTTATCACCTGGTAACTTGGGGATCAGCTGAGGGGATCAGCTGCAGGACCAAGAGGATATCGTTTCTTTGCGCAGACGCCAGACGGCCGGCTTTGATTCGCAGGTTTCTTGAGACAGTTTTCGGAGCAACTTTTACGGCCCTACAGCCGCTGGCAACACATCCAGCAAGCTTACGGGCCCCCTTCCACTTTCTGACCCCGGACAGAACTCCCAAACACTGAGTGCAAGTAATCTCAGCAATTGGCTTCAGCAATTGGCCGGCTCAAGTCTTCTCGTGAAATCTCAATTAACTGCTTGCCTCAAGTTCTGCTTCAAGAGTTCCAAGGGTTTCTCTCCCAAACCTTTTGAGCAAAAACAATATCAGAACTGATCAGTCTCTCCCGTTTGTTAACTCCCTCTGGAAATCTTAGCAGCTCTGTTCAGAGTTTTAGCCATTTCACCCCCGATTCATGTTGGCAAATATCGCCACATGCTTAACATATTCCACAATCGCAATTGCTGCTCGTGAGCCCATTTACAGCAAATGATCAACCACATTTCATTGAATTTTTCCCGCTAATCACCAAAAGAATAGTGAAAAACAGATTAATTTGTTGGTCCAACGAAACCATATTTACCACCAAAAAGGTTGCGCCACGGGTTTGTCTGAAAATAGGATACCCACAAAAATTGACGGTTGATCATCACTGTCATCAGTGTTAACTATTGCCATAATCATGATATACCCCATCTTCAAACACACCGAAATATTATGTTGTTGGTCTTATGAAAAATAATAATATTAGTAATAATAATAGTATTAATAATAATACATTATATTCACACATAAACATATATATATACACACATGTATATATTGAATGAACTAGATCCATGAATCATGTCCACAACATTTGCATCATTTTCCCATGCATATATACATATATATATATACATGTATGTACATATACATATCCATAATATGTTGTTTATACACCCATGTGCGATCAACTGCATTTGTCCATAGAGAAACCAACAAATGCCGCCATTTTCCCCTGTGAAAACAGCCGCAAATGCGAGGGCCCTACACAGCGATTTCAGGGACACCCAAACATCATATATTATTACATACAATTTTTCCAAACAGTTCCATCATTTTTGCTAATACATATATATATGTGATATATGTCTAGACATTTACATTAATACAGCACCACCCAAAAAGATAGAACAGTATTCTACCACTATTTCAGTAGGAATTTACGTGTCTACCTTGTTGGGGGCTACTATACATGTGTATCTATATATCTAATATATACATAGCTAAATATTTGTATATACATATATGTTTATAAATACCTGTATAAATACCCTCTGCTATGGAAAATGAACAATTTTGATAATCCTAAAAATAGTTTTTAATCAACCATTTTCTCGATCTTCGGTGTTTCTATATATGTAAACAATTAATGACATGAATATCATGTGTATATGTATATATATACAATCGATACATCTACATATACTATATCTACACATACTATATATAAATATATTATATTTAAATATATCTATGTAAACATATCTAAATATCATATATATATATGATTATATATATACATCAAATATATTATCAAATATCATATCTCCCCAGTCCCCAGATATTTCCTAGCTTTTCCTTCTCCCATCTCTACCACGGCTCCGCCAGGGGCTGCTGGATCTTGAAGCTGCTCAGTTGCCGATAGGAGGGCCAGGGCTGTGGCTCGAGGCTACGGAAATTCAGCTCAAAGCCTTGCCACGTCGCGAGTCGTATCGAGTCGTTCAGCGAGGGCGGCACAGGTGAATCATAGAGATTCATGGCTATTCACGAATGATTAATGGTTAATAGAATGAAAAATCCCTGAGCTAGATGGAGGTTCTATCTATAGATGGAAATTCCATTTATAGATGATATTCGATTAATGGAGGTTTTATAGAAATATCATCTATAAATGGAAGTTATTTCTGGGAAAGTCAAAATAATTATGCATGGACAATTTTAGTGCTAAAATGATGCATCACAATGGGTGGTTTTGCATTACCATGTTTGATTAGCAGAAGGTTAAAAAAACTCCCGAGGCGTTCTTCTATTTGTCCATATTGCCATGGAACTGATGAACTTGTTACATATCAATATAAAAGACTTGGGATATGGTTTATTTGATGGAATGTAATAGGATACTTAAGCACCTTGATTATTGGACAGTTATCAAATAAAAAATGAATGATAATGACATGGTTAGTAATGGATATATACGTTGATATAATGGAATATAATTCACAATAGGTAATTAACGCGTTTCTGGTTAGGAATGGCCATGGATATAAATGATAGTAATAATACCATATAGCTATAATAAACGAAATGGCAACGATGAGAACATGATTTATCTTTATCGTGGATACTCCGTAGCTGTGTTTGTTTGCTGGAGTGTAGGTAGTTGTTTCTAGCAATTTGGATCAAATAGTATGTATATACATCTAAATGTATTTAGATGTGTATATATATAGAAATGTATATACACGTGTATTTGAGGTTAAACAAAAACAAACAACACATGCTTATCTTTTTGCCATAAGAGAAACAACTGTATATCATGGCGAAGCTGTATGATACCCTGCGAATTCTAGGGAATATACTCATCATGAATGGTGCTTGAACCCAGAAATGTATTTATGTTTAAGCACCTGCTAATAAATTGTCTGTATATAAGTGGAACAAATATATGTCTTATAATGAATATATCCACCATATATAATGACTGTACTAATATCTGATATAAATTGCTGGCGGTTCCCCATATAAAGGATGGTCATAGCCCCATCAATTCGGTTTGTATACCCTGCAAAGGGTTGGATGATTTGGGTGTCTGGACCCGCTCGCTATCTTTGAGTGTACTGGTGTCTGTTGTATATATGAGATACGTCTTTTATCTATTTTTCATGTGTATATACATATATTGTACAGTATATGTATATATATACTGTATATATTGCGTATGTGATATGTATGAATATATTTAAATATATTATACAGTAAAGACACATTAGATATATGTAGATACATGATAGAGAGCAATATCATGTTCGAAACAATATACACGTTTGGATACATTGGAATTTCCTTGCAATTTTCATTTGTTCTTTTTGTATGTCATCTATGTCTACATTTACATGCATGATATATGAATGATAATACATATTTCTAAATTTATATATATAATATATATAATATAATTCGGTCATTAGGTATATGTGTGTTCTAAGACACATACCCGTTTCTACAATTTTCTACACATACGGATGTATAATATACGTACAAGAGCCTCAATAAAGGACGACACGACTCATGAACTGGAGAAACCGGTCATTCTTTGATATTCAACGAATCCAATTTCAAAACGTGAAAAAGAAAGACTGGGCTTTAAAGTGATGGCCATTTTCATGATAACCACTGTGAAAATCCATGAAAATCCCCGAAGCCAAAAACCGTCCCAGCATGTCCCAGCTGCCTCGCACGTTCTCCAGCAGCGAACCAAACGGAAGACATGACATAACCTGAACGACAGGACAAAAAAACTGCTTGCTTGACATACTAGGGCGTGTCTGAGAATGGGCTTTTTGATAGGCTATACCTCCCAAATAGCAATTTTGCACGGCCAAATGACTACCAAACATCTAATAAAAAAATCATTTGGGGTACACCATTTTCAGTCGACATCTGACGTATGTGCCCTCAAACATCCCGCTTTTTCGTCATGGAGATTCCAGCAGATCATGGGATCTAACCGCTATCCAGAGGTTCTGCGTCCAAAACCGATAGACAACCCACACCTGCAGTGATAATCCAGAGATATTTAATCATTATGATCTTAATATATCTTAATCAATGATCCATTATATAATGATTAAGATCAGTATCCAGCGGCGCCGATGATATGAGCATGATATTTAATCGTTGTGATCTCTTCATTAATCATCGCTACTTGATTTACCACCGTTTTTCATGTCATGTTGATTTCCCCATATGAGGGTTTCCATCTATAAATGGATTTTCCTTTGTAAACCATCCATTTTGGGGTACCCCCATTTATGGAATTCCCTATATCTTGCCGGTGAAACAACCAAATCTTCGCCCCGTTTGGACGCCACACCGTGCCATGGTCAGGCGTGAGCATCATCGAAGCGCGAAGGAAACCTCAACATGCCAATTGCATGCCATTAAAATCACATTAAGACATCGCATTCAATTCCCATGAAACTCCGTTCAACATCACATGACAAATCCCGTTAAATTCCCACTAATTTCCCATACAATCCCATCGAATCCCATGAAAAAAATCCCACAACATGCCAATCACATGACATCAAAATCGAAAAATCGCATTCAATTCGAAAAAAAACATTCAATTCACATCAAAATCCCATCTTCAAATCCAGTCTGAGAGACCCTTGTAGAATCCCAGGTCACTGCAGACCAGCACCATGCTGGGCCCCGGTTTCAGTCGCACCAGTGACGACACGGCTCCAAGTGCTCCGCCTGCCTTGGCACGGGCGTTGAACACAACAGTCGATGTTGTGACCATGTCATGATGATGATAGTAATTATATATATATAGAGGTTATGATATATAATGATAATCAACCATTATTATTGATGTTTCTTATAGTGTCATTGTTATGGTGGTTATGATGATATTTATTAATGTGTATATACATATAGTTATATATTAGAATTGTATTAGTATGTTGTTTAAAGATAGTCAACACAGTCTATATATACATATGCAACACTCCTTTCATGTTTATATAGTTGTGTTATTTGAAGCTTCACGTTTCTATAGTTGTGATATAGTTGTTTAAGTGTGTTTTAGTAGTGCCCTTCATGTTTATACACTAAGAAACGCAAAAATCAACATATGGCTGCATGGAACGTTCCGCGGTGTTCCGGACGTATGGAAGGAGTGAGCTTCGCAACTGATCTTGTTCCAGACGTGCTAAATGTGATGCCAAATGAAACGCAAACACCTAGCCAAAGTCAGCGGTGCATGGCCAGTGCTGGTGATATAAACATGTATGTATGGGGGGTTCGATAAATAGGGGATCCCCAAAAATGGATGGTTTATAATGGAAAATCCTATTAAGATATGATTTAGGGGTAACGCTATTTTAGGAACCCTCTATATAAATGTATGCACGTGTATATATATATATATATATATATATATACTATATATACTATATGTACATATGTATATTGCCGCGGTCTGAAACTTGGAATGGGTCAAAAAGTGTAAACAATTGATTGGGGAGAACTTAGAATGCCCACCAGTTAGAATGCCCCCCCTCAAACTTGGAATGGCTCAGTACCGATATACCAAAATATCATGTGTGTACTACTTTAAAATGCAGGGAAAACCGAAGGAAAATGATCCAGAATACTAAACTTAGAATGCCTCTGAACCCAAATACAATGGATTTTTTCGCGAGTTTTTGAAGATTTGTTTTGTTGTCCTTTCCTTTGTTTGCATTTTTGCTGAGACGTGTTGTAAAAAAACGCGGCTACACTTTTGTGGGGTCAAATGACAAAAAATGTGGGGCATTCTATGTTTTAGGGCGTCCGTCCATGATAATTCCTCGCAAATAGCAGCAAATAGAAAGTTTTTTAACATTTGTTTAACCATATTACATGGGTATGCTCGGGCATTCAAAGTTTAACCCAAATAGGGCATTCTAAGTGGGGTTTTGCTGCAAATGCGCTGTGTTTTGTTCAAAATTCAAAATCGCGGCTGGGATTTGTTTTTCCAACAAGCGCTTTTGGTCATTCTAAGTTTCAGACCGCTGCTATGTATATATATATATACATATGTATGTATATATATATATATGTACATAGAATATATGTAATCCGATATGTCATGGGTGCATGATGGCTTACAAACTTCATGATTGTATGAAAGAACCTGCGTGTTTTCGTTGTTTTGTTCACTTCGAGTTCACCAGGTCCTACTTGTTTTGGACACAACATGTTGGGATTAAACTTGGACGCAACGTATGGTCCTATGGACTTGATCTATGGTATATACAATAGAATTGTATGTATGAACAACTGCATATCTCACATGACAAGCCCCTTTGGGGATCTCCTCCCAGGAGGTCACCCGCGGTAAGTCAAAGGCAAATCTTTGTACTGGATACAACTACCAGCACCGTAAGTCCTAGTTGGAGTTATTCAACAACTCCAGGGGGGGTCACATTGTATCGGCTGGGACCCAATTTTGAGCCTACGCATGAGGATATGTACATGACCCAAAATGCGGCACCAATGACACACAATTGGCAAATTCCTATCCATTTTACATTCAATGTTCAAACATCACAAGTAAACCATAGCAGCTTAGCAAGAGAATTGTGGGAACACGGTGGAATCCACAAAAGTGGGATAGAAATTGTGGGATGGAGCCATCAGAATGTGGAACCGATGTGTGTGGATTGTGATGTGAACCCAGCCCAAGGCAGGATCGAAACATGAAGTGAGTTGAAACCACCAACCACTCTCACTATGTGTATATTTGTATATGTGTATATGTATATACGTATATAATGTATATATGTATATATGTATCCATGTATATATGTATATATGAATGAATTGATGTATATATGTATATATGTATATTATGTAAATATGAACGTGTATGCATATATCAATAAGTGTATACGTTTATCAATACATATGTATATATATATATATTATATATGTACATGTATATGTAAATGTATATGTATTATATAATCATCCTGGAGTAGATAGAATATGTATATGTCCAAAACTGCGCAAACAAACTGGGATATGATTGAAATTTTGGACATACTATCTTCTTTAGGATGATTCTACATAGAGCTCGCCCGAGATTCTCGAGGGACCCAACAGTTGGACCAGATCCAATTCCAATGAACAGGGTCACATCACTCCAGTCAACCAGTTAATCCTGACAAACAACTTAATGTAATTCTAGCCAGATGTTGTTGCGGTTTATAAACCAACCCTACTTGTATAGTTATGTCTCTTCAAAAACAACCATCTTTGCCAAATCCGCCTCCAGTAGTTGAACCTTGCTGGAACATAGCCAAGCATATGATCATCCCATATGTTCATGTGGATTTTCCAGCAAACCAGGTGAACTTACCAACTCGGCTACTCCCCCATTCGTGACACGGCACCAGCATCACGTCTGCCTTGGTCTGGCCAATCATCCGGGTGTAGTGCCGGCAGAGATTTGAAAAAAAGAGTCCTTGGGCGTGGTGGCGGCCAACGAGCGCTGGAACATCGAGCCATTTTGGGTGTCAATGGGAGAAACCCAAATCAAACACAACCAACATGTGGAGGTTTCATAAAATTGGGGATACACCCCAGATCATCCAAGTTAGTAGACTATGACTTAGTATTGAAACCACCGTGGTGACTTGGGGATCCTTTATTTTAAGATAACCCCATGTGATTTTCACTGGGGAAATCACCAAATTTGCCGTCCATAGGGGCAACCAGCATAGTTGTGCTGCGACATCCAACACTAATACAAGGTGGGCCCCCAAATTTGATAGCTAAGTTGATAGTAGTTGATAATTAGATAAGTGGGCTTTAGAAAACAGTTCTAACATCTTAAATACATGTTATAACTAAAGTTATAAACCACATCAGGTAGAGAACATGCTCCTCTTACCATTTTCGAACGTGGCCTAAGCACTTGGGCACAATCCAATCCCCGATTCATGTAGTCTACATATATCCGTAGAAGTCAAAGCACCTTATGGCCAAGAAAAATCACATTATAACATATTATAACCATCATAAGCAAAGGTTGCCTGAAATATCAGTTAATGATCAGGTGATTGTCCAAAATATTCAAACTAAGCAAGGCCCTGCAGGGAAGACTGAAACCATTCATGATCACACATACCGACCATCATGATTGCTGACGTCCTAGTACTGTATCATTTCCAAACCGCAAACCATTGATTTTTCCCAAAAGGATATTGAATAGCAAATACCACCGAACTAATTTGGTTTAACCCAATTGCCGGGTGCCTAACCTGTTACATATATATATACACATTATATATGTTGATTATGATGATGATGATCATATTGATGCTTGAAATAAAGAAAAAAAACAATTCAATAAACTAATATACATATATATGAACAAATACACAATATGTATATATTTACATACATATACATATACATCTAAATACTGTATAGATATACACAAACAAAAACAAACACATCTACCATATACATATACGCATAAAAATTCAAATGCAAATACAAATACAAATACATATACATACAGAAACACATATATATATATATATATACATATACAATTACAAATCATATACATATATACATTTACAAAAAAAACGCTACAAATACATGTGCATTTACAAGTACGTGTACATATACAAATACATATACACATACATTTACAAATAGATATGCATATACATTTTCATATGCATATACAAATACATATACACATACATTTACAAATAAATATACATATACATATACATATCCATATGCAAATACATATGCATCTGTATTTACAAGTATACATAAACATACAAATACAAATACATATACAAATACACATACAAATACATATACATATCCATATACAAATACAAATACATTTATACATACATACATTTACAAATACAAATACATATACATTTGCATATAAATATAAATATATATAAATGTATATACATACATACATACATTACATTACATTACATTACATTACATTACATACATACATATATATATGCATATACATATACATATACACATACATTTACAAAAAGATATACATACACATATACATATCCATATGCATACACATATGCATATGTATTTACAATTACACATAAAAATACATATACAAATACAAATACATATCCATATATATACAAATACATATACATTTATACATACATACATTTACAAATACATATATATACATATATACATTTGCATATATATATACATACACATGCATATATATATATATATATAAACATATATATATACATACATATACGTACATATACATTGATATTTACAAGCACACATATACATTGACATGTACAAATACACAAAAAAATACACATTTACAAATACAAATACATATACATATCCATATGCAAATACATGTACATATACATATACATGAACATATACATATACATATACATATGCAAAAACATATACATATACATATACATACACATACAAATACATATACATATGATATAAACCCCATGTCTGTTGTGGCATGTTGTGGCCACCCCTCCATGTTTGCACGGGCCATACTCCGCCAGCCACCGCACCGTTGAGTTAGCCACGTTGCCATCGTTCGACAGCTGCTGTGCCACACAGAGCAGGCGACCCCCGATGCTTTTCTGCAGCTGTTGGATGACGTCGAGGGCCCAGCCGCTGACCTAGGGGATGCGGACCGCGAAAAACCGGAGGAAAGCGATGAAAACCCTGGAGAAATGCAGAAAAGTACCATCGGTTGATGTGTTTTCAGTTGTGTTTTTTCTCCAGCTGTGATGTTTTGTGTTTTTTGCGGCGTGGATGAACATCTATATGCTTCGAAGGGCGTCATTATTTCGTGAAATATGTTTAAACAGGTCATGAAGTATGATGAACTCATAATATATATATATAATATATATATATAGATAGTCTTATTAGATATGAAGTGCGTATCATGCATCATGACAAATCAAACTGGCTTGGACAGCTGGTCCACTTGAGAAAGTGTTCTTCCTGTGACTGCATAGGACTGTTGGTTTGCCACTCAGAGTTGCTTCAGATACAATCCCTACCCCACTTACATCATGCTATATCCACCATAAAGCCTAGTTTTTTGTAGTCATAAAATGTGATGTTCACCAACTTAGCTATCTTGGGGGGAAAAACACCCCTCTCCATCCCCCAGCTTGCTCCAAAGGATCGGGAGCCACCAAATCGAAGACTGAAGAATTCAAAGATCCGCCCTTCCACATGATGCCGTTGAGATCCACGGGCTCCAAGGAACAGCAAATGGCCGTGTCGGTGGGGTCAGTGCAATTTCTCCTCGGCTGATCACTGAACGAGGTCACAACTAACCTTGGAAATATGCTCATTTACTGACCCCAAAATAGTCTTTGTTTGCTACCAGGTAGACTTGTCTTATGTGCTTCATTTGGAGGTGAAACACACATGTGGATGGTGTAAAGCCAACTGTGTAGTCAAAAGATGTCAAAAGCAAGGCATGGTAGGTTGAAATCCCATGTTGATCGATATCAATGTTAGATGTTCACTAGACTTTATGGTGAAATCCCAACAAAAAATATCCCATGTTGTTGTATTTGAAATCTCATGTTGAATATCCCAATTAGATACCCCCTGGTAAATAAACATAGACCCTGAAAATAGCCAATTGTTAATGGAAACTAGTCTTCCAACCCCTATCTGCCGGGGTCTATGTTAATTTACCAGAGGGTAATATCTATAACAACGTCTAGTTTCTCATGTGGTGAACCCAATGCCATGAATCCCATGTAGATCCAGTAAGTCGCCCACATGACCTGGACCTGTGGACCTACTGAACATGGGGGTAACAATTAAAGCAACAAACGTAACTTGATAGATAGTTAATATCCATAATATATAGATAACGTCTATGGTAGGTGCCAAAATTATAGAACGGAAGTTGAGGAGTACGAAGGTACGGTTATTTGCCGCACCCTGTTGTTCCATAATTCTGTTTTCCTCGGTCCTCGGAAGGTATGAAAAAAAACGTATTTTAACTTACTCCTAGTTTTTTCATTGTTCTATAATTCTAGGTTGTTCTATAATTTTGTTTTCCACCATTTTTCCCACATTTACCAGTTTCGTTCTATATTTGTTTTTTCCGTTCTATAATTAATTTTGCTTAAACCGTTCTATAATTATGTACTGTATACAAATATGCAATAGATATCATGCCAGTGCCAGAAATTATAGAACAGAAAAATTAATTATAATAGAACAGAAAAAATAATTATAGAACAGGATCCGAATCCGCGCGGAATCGGGATCCGGAGGAGTACGAAGGTACGATATTTTACCGTACTTTTAATTTTGTAGTCTTAATTTCGTTCTATAATTCTGGCACCTCCTGTATAGATTATGTTCTATATATCATGTCTATATCTAATAGTCAAAAAAACATAGCTAAGTTGGGATTTTCCATCCATTTTGGGGTACCCCCATGTTAGGAAAGCCCTTTTTTTCGCATCGCACGAGTTGCCATGGGGCTCTGGGTTCTAATGATCCCCATGAGACCAGGTAGTAGAATCCCCTATAACGATCTGGGTATGATTCCCCTCACTAATCATCTTTCCAGGTCACTATAATTTACCCAGACATATGTCATATATGTCCATGATATTTCCATGATCTGCTGGAATAGATCTCCCAAAAATCATTTGAAATCATAGGAATTTGGGGTATTATCTAGTGTTTTTCATCTCCAAATCTCCAATGTTGCGGTATACATATATAACTAACTATACATACGTACAGTATATTATACTAGATATATGAATAGAATTCTATAGATCTATGCATCCAACTGCCAATTTTCCCATGGACCCAAGGAGCCCGAGGCAACTCTCACCGCTGCGCTGCAGCAGAGGGGGAGGACAGTGCACAGCAGCGCAGGATTCGCGAAGGCAAATCTCCCAGGTCACCTCCAGTGACCCCGGTGACCCCGGTGACCCCGGCGATTGAAGCAGCAAAAACCTTACCCTTTGGTCATTTAACATAGCTATGTTCTTTGTTTTAAAAAAATAGCACTTTTCCTTTAAATGATCTATAAATGGGATTTAAGAAAGGAAAAATAGGGAATTTGGCCTCTGGTAAATTGACATAGACCCGGAAAATAGCAATGTTTTAGTGGAAAGGAATCGTCCAACCCCTACCTGCCAGGGTGCATGTTGATTTACTGGAGAGTATGATTTAACAAACACAGGGATTTTACTAACAAATGGTGATTTAATCAAGAGACCATGGGATTTAAGCTGAACAAATGGGGATCTAATCATCTATTCATTGGGATTTAACCGATTTAACTGACGCACTAAAAATTGATAAAGCCCAACAAGAATGGGAATTCCATCAACTGGCAACTGGCAAGTGCTATTTGGCTTAAATTCCACTGTTGGATTTATGCCAGATGTATCCAACAACTCAATGGGAGTAGCACGAACTGGGGTGCACCACTTCGCAAATATAGTATGATGTAATGATTATGCATTAAAGTAATGAATATACGTATAATTATAACATTATATAATTGCACACATAACTATGCATTGAACAACTGAAGGGTGATACGGACATGCACATTGACCAAAAAACAACAATATAATATGGTGATATGATGAACTAATACCAATTCGCAATGTGTAATAAACTAACAAATAATCCCAGATATACACACAAAAGGGTATTTACCATTTGACTACATTAAAAACAATTTGTCTTTCTATGACTTCAAAGAGGGTCATGAGATGTCTACATTCGTATTTATATATATATATGTATATATATAGTGCATATGTTATATGATGTCGAATCTCGTTATATACATATATATATATATATATATTATAGATTATATATGTATATGTGTAGGTGATATATGTTATTCTCTCTATATATATATCTCTATATATATATATATCTATCCATGTGTATATATATATATACATACAAATATTGTTGTATTAAATTCTTCTTAGAATGGGCCAATCGTCAACAATCGCATCCAGCCACGTGGCTGGATGCCCCCCGCGTGGTTCAGGATAGGGAGCTGATCCATCCCATGAACTGAAAAGGGGATATAACATCCACAAACAGATTCTACTAGAGGGGATCTATCTACATATATATATATACATACACATAATGATATATATATAATATGATAGTATCCAACGATCTTTTTGCAGTTCAAATCCCAAGCCGTTTGTTGGTTCCAGACCTGGGAAATCTGTACCGCATGAAGGATTCGATAAGTTAACCATGTTTAAGTTTAAGCCGTATCAATATGAACCCCCATAACGCGATGTTTGTAGGTTGTATAATTTTCAAACACGCAATCTGTTCCAGCCATTTCAGTAATTTGACCATTGCATCCCCATTCTAACCCCCACTTCCGGACAAACAAAAAAAAAACATTCAAGTCCCTGATGTTAAAAGAATGGATACAAATGGATGAATTTGATACGATGCCATTCTTTTCTGATCATGTTCTTACAAGGTGAGGCATCCTAGGTCCTAGATAGTGGACCCAATTTTACGCCCAAACTTTGGATTTCACATTGGTAAATTAAATTAGCTCATTAACCCGAAATAAGGCCACAATTGACTTGAGAGAGAGGTGCCGCAGCAAAGCCTGCACGTTGTCTACTAGTTCCTGCAGCATCGTTCCGCATTCCGAGACTGCAAGGTTATCATCTCTTGCTTCATCAAAGCTTGCCGGTTTCACAAACCGTTTGATTTTGCTATGGTCATCCCTCATAATGGTCAGCCCCTCTTGCGAGTTTTGTTCCTGAGGCCACTTCAGACATCTCATCCACTGTAGCCATGGCGGCCAGATCTTCCCCAAATGACGAATTATCAATTCCATTGCACATCATGATTCTGAGGGATACATTGGCGAAACCTCCCGTGAGATAAAAGCCATCACAACCACGTCATGAGTATGTTGCACTATTGCTGAATCACCTTTGTGAACGTGAGCCATCACACGCACTGGGCCAGTTTTGGGCATAGCTCCCCGAATCCTAACCGTCCAGTGAGGTCGTAATGAAATTTACCAAGAGACTTTGGAAACTTCAGATTTGCCCTGGATCCATGATCTCAGTTTACCACAAGGTGAACCTTCGATACCTGCCAAAATTTCAAAAATAGCTGCTTAGTATATACATTTTACGGTGGCAAGTGAGATGAACGTACTCTTAAGTATAGTCATCTTTGCACTCTGGTCATCTATAGTCATCCGTCATCCTGACTAACCAGTTATCGCATCTGTTTTATGTCCGGGTGAACTGGCTAATCATTGTGACTAACATACTGTGGATGGAAGAAACTGAATAAATCCTGCACCAATTGATAGATGGTTTATCGCACTATAGGGTTTCAACCATCCTTTTGGTGCAGGATTTCGCAACCATCCACCGTTAATGTTCATCAATTTTAATAGAATTGTCCTAATTAAACCATCCATTTTGGGAAATCACCATTTTTAATGGGAAAATCACCATTTTTACTGGGAAAATCGCAATTTTTAATGGGAAAATCACCATTTTTAATGGGAAAATTCTCCACTAATCGCTAATCCACCACATGTCACCATATCGTCCGCCGTTGTCGCTTGACCATCTTGACCCTTTTGACTGCCGCCCGAGGACCTCTGCATCGCCCACATAGTCAAAGTTCACCACCTCACGGGTGTCAAACGTCAAGGCGAAAAGCGAGGTGGTGGACGTGGTTTTTAGTGACGGGATATGACGGGATGTTTGAAGCTCCAAAAATATATATATATATATATTTCTTAAATATTGAAGAATATAACATATGTAAGAGTATGTACTAATATGTACTAACATGTAACAATATGGAATGTATATGAAAAAATATGTAATTTATATGTCACATATATGTATAATAGATATGCCGCATATATATATAATACATATATATATATATATATATGTCATATTATATATATGTAACAATATGGAATGTATACGAAATAATATGTAATTTATATGTCACATATATATATATATATATATAATAGATATGCCGCATATATATATATGTGTATGTATGTCATACATATATATATATGTAATGTATGTATATAGTCATATATTGTTGTAACTACTGGTATATGCATTATGTGTTCACCTGGAAACATGAAGATTTAAGTGACGTTGAGTGACGTTAAGAGTTTGCCAAGTCACTGAGCAACTATGACTCGGCAGTGGATGGATTTTGTTGAGGGGGTTGCCTGCACATGTTCCATCCAACCAATTGTGGAAATGTGTACTTTTTATGGCTTGGACTACCAGAAAATCCGATGATCAGGAAGCTCACCATGAAAACACGGGACTGGAGGTCATTGCTACGAGTATGTTTCTTGACCTAAAGATCTATAATTTATACATATGTACATATTATATACATATATATATAAATATGGAGGTTTCCTAAAATGGGGTTATCCCCAAACCATCCGAGTCATCAGACCATTTTAGTATTAAACCCTGTGGTGACATGTGGATCCCTCATTTTAGGAAACCCCCAAATATGGCTGATCTGAGAGACCCTGTTGGTTCCTTTCACCATTTATGGCAGCAAACAATCCAATGACCTGCTTACCAAATGAAGCTCAATCGAGTAGAGATAAAGGTATATCTAGTTGGATTGCAATGATTGACCACAATCTGAAGAGTCTTATTCCCATCAATTTTTTTCCCAAAGTCTCACTCTGTTTTGCAATTTAGGGGAGCTTCCCAAATGCCAATGGTCAAGCTGTCTGGAATTTTCACGTGACATGATGAAGGGCGCCATGGCTGATTCAACCAGCGCCAACCGGAAAAGTTCAGCCATTTAGGATGATTCCCAGTGACGTTGCCACGTGAGGTCGTTGTAAAATTCACCCAGAGATGGTTCCAAATTCAGCATCGAAACCTTGGATTCATATATAGAATCTACGCTTTTTGGGGTCCCGCAAAACTGTTATAACTGTTATAAATATTTCAGGTTAGCAAGCCCCTAAAATTCCAAGGAGTGAAGTAAGGGCGATTCACTAACTTAGCACAGCTAACTTAGCATCGCCCCTTGGCATCCCTTGGCACCGAGTCTTCGCGAAGCACGTCCAGTAGGGTTTCGTGAACTTTGAAAACTTGTTCATCGACCACAAGGTAAGGCTGTGGCGCCTTGGCGATGCCATGTGAAAAGGCGCTTAAATGAGCAGCTTGCATGTGAAAACATTCCTTTTTTATGGATCGAAATGGGATTTCAGCCAATGATCACACTGGAGTAATCTAAGAGTATCTATGATCTGTGGATCGGCGCGGAGCAGGCCACTGGCCCCAAAAATTCACAAGGATCCACTTTTTTAAATGGATCATTTGAATCTGAGATACTGTACACGATTGCAAATCAAGATGGAACCCACAGAGATGCTTTGGAACATGATTTTCCAGCTGGTTGCATGGCATGTGTGTTGGGTGCCATATGAATTTTCAAAGAGGGTAGGAATGGATTGTGAAGATTCCAAGGTTTGACCCGTTAACATGTGTCCCACTAGGTCACTGGGACATCTACTAATCCCTCACGCTTCCAAACCCGTCGTTCCGAAAAAAATTCGCTTGGTCTGTTGAAAAAAGGGATTTCCATATCAAAATTTCCTGTTATTACCCTCTGGTAATTTGTTACATAGGTGACATAGCTATTGAAAACACCCTATTTATAGATATTTATAGTTTATGTACCTATTCAAAATGGTGATTTTCTATAGCTTTTTGTATGTTTACCATAGGATAATCAACCAGCTGTTTTGCACACCGCTCAGGTGGCAAAACCACCGGAGGTGCAGATAGGATGGACATCCGACGAAAGGGACCTTCGGACAAAACCATAATGGGGATATGATGGGAATATCAGGGGAATGGATACTTAACCAACCCTATATATATAATATATATATTATTTATATTTAATATATTATCTCAGATATCAACATACATCATATATCATATGTTTTTTTTTAATACTTATCATAACTGGACCTAGACACATTTCACCTATAGCATGTGGATTTTTCACCAAATCCCCCCATCATTCACCCAATCAGTTCGACCCTGGCACATCGGGCTTGGAAGATTAGTTTGCACTAAAAAACAAGACTTTATGTTATTTTCAGGGTCGAACTGTGAAAATTTACCAGAGAGTCAGCAATTAACCCATGTTATTGAGTTTTATAGCACAGTTCCCCCATTTTTCCGTTAAGAAATATGGTTAGTCTATGTTCCGACAAGTCTTAAGGAAAAAAAACGCAGCACGGTTTGCTACCTTCAATGCACCATGCTTTCTACGGCCCTCAATTTTGCCCCGAAATCGGCGACCCCAGGAACCAACGGCGCGATATTTGTCCAGTTCAAGCTGATAATCACAGGAGCTGGCGACCTTCCCAGGGCTCATGGGGAAACCACATCGAAGTCTGGAAGGATTCGATGGTTTTGGTTAGAAGATGTTGGAAGTAGCTGTAGGCAACCTTCGACATGTTTGGTAAACTTGGGATATCGGTAGATAAGCATAGTTGCAGAATGTTGCAGATAACGTTTGGTGAATCATTTGGGAGATCCTATAGATCTTAACCAGCAAGTTGGGTCTCAATGCATTGGACAAACATGGTTGCTGAGCGGAGACTGATCTTTATTTCAAGTGACATCATCTACTGTATCAATATCAATTCGGTGTTGTTCCCAAAAAAAACACATATTTGTAGACTCACCTCATGTACAATCGACCATGCAGCAGGTGCAGAAACCCATGCCCAGACTCACCATCCGTAGCGTTCCGCCTGTCAAAATTCAGCACCAGGGACATGTTGGTCGTTTCATTGGCCAAACTCTGACCACGGAGGCAGCCATCTTGCCAGCCACCAGACCTCAAAAAACGATCTGACTTGATGGTTTTTTGAGGGACCATTTAATGTTAGACATACTTAGATTATCTAACCCATGATTTAAGGGTTTTATAGGGTTTAATTGTCCCTTAGGTTCTAGGAATCTTAAGCATCTCAAACTGGGACACCATACTCATACTTTCATCTGATTCTTCGCAGAATGCGGCAGAAACTGGAGCGGAAAAAAACAATTCCAAGGCTTTTCAGCATGATCCACCACACCCTCAAGCTGTAGGCCTATCCTATCCTGTCCTTAAAGTCCCATTCCTGTAAGTTAAGTCCACGTGTTTGTTTGTTTTAAAAATAATGGTTTCCTACGTGCTTTGTGCTGGTTCACCAGTGCTTAACCTCAGCTATAACTGGACATTGCCCTTACTTCCACTGAATTCACGATTCCTGTGACGTTCACCACCTTTCCTGTGGTCATGTTGGGGCATCCCCTATTTTCAGACCCATTTCTTATCACAACTGATGGTTTGTATATTTCATTATTTCCCGAATAAAAAAGACGGTCTCTACCATATTAGATGATGGGTTAATACCATTAAATACTTATATATCATATTCCCATGTCTTCTCCGACCATTCAGTCCCCATCCTCCGTCTGGACCATGTCACAGCAGCGATGAGCTCGGCGACCAAGTGCCAGAGACGCGTAGGCCGCTGCTGGGGCGACAGCAAAGATCCTCGGAGCGAGTCGCGGCGTGTCCAAGCTACGAAGCAGATCTACCCAGCAAGGGCCATGGTGACTTAGAGTGAATTATACTAGGTCAGGATGACTTAGGCCTCTGCGGACGAACCAGAAAATTGAATTTCCTAACTCATGTAAAAATTGTTTTTTGGATCGAAAAAATATATGTAAGTCCTAACTCAGGAGGGGTT
>Ga0126342_10007019_pt1 | contig 20064 bp, 13 predicted proteins | sample Cyp1metagenome_FD_92528 | JGI IMG/M metagenome (GOLD analysis project Ga0126342, IMG submission 92528) | Coral microbial communities from Lord Howe Island, Old Settlement Bay, Australia - Cyphastrea 1 metagenome | ecosystem: Host-associated > Invertebrates > Cnidaria > Coral ... | reverse complement strand
GATATGCCAGATAGAATGTCAAATAGAATGTCAGAAGATATGTCAGATAGAATGCCAGAAGATTTGCCAGTAAGAAAATGTATAAATGTCATGGTGGGGATCACACGAAGTAAAGTAATTCATGGCTTGTTCAGGTGTTGCTTGTAAAAAAACACCTTGATGAATTTCATTCCCCTCATTTCAATGGGAATTCCAGGATCCTAAATTGGAGGTACTGTACCATATAAGGCCATATATATGGTAGGTACCTCCAATTTAGGATCCTGGAATGGCCATTGACCATTCTATGGTCTCAAAGACGTGTTTTTAATTTCCTACATGCACCATGGTTTCTGGGTGTTTTTTGTTGGGCTGATCGGGGGATAACGGATGATTGATGGAACCCAATGACCTGCTGCCTAAAATGCCTAAAATGTGTGAAAAATACCAATTTCTATTGGTCGTGAGAAATCGCCAAATTTCTCAAAACATATCCATCCCTGAGTCGCTTTCAACTAAAAGCTACAAGTTGGTAAACCACCGTAGCTATGGAAAATCACTATTGTAATAGATAAATCATCTATAAACGGTCCATTTTCCATAGCTATGTTAGTTTCATGGAGGGTATATCATGGCATATCTTTTGGAGGTTTAAAGCCTGCTTGATTGATTTTTCCTTGATACCAATCCATGGCATCTTCCGCCAGGTATTTGTGCTGCGTGTCACGGGCGCATCTCGAAATCACGTCGGGGGGCCAAGCAGTGAAAGCACTGGTTGAATTCACCGTGCCGTCTGGGTAAATTATAACGACCTCACTGCGACCGAACCCTGGAATAATGGTTAGGATTTGGGGAATTATCCCAATTATGGTCGTTTTTCATTTAATTGAATTATTATTATTATTTGCCCAGATAGATGAGTTATGTTTATTGGTTAGTTTATTGACAATATATTCAAACCATCGAAGTCTAGATAAGTGATTTTTGTTGGATTATAACCCACTCAGACCATCCTCAACCTAGTTGCAAACCCACTTAGCTATTTAGGACTTGGATTATGTGATTTTCCCTAATTATTGAAATTGCCATCTGGAAGCATGCGCAGAATCAGACACACCCATGTAGTCAGTTTCGCAAAGAAAAGACGTTTAACAAGTGCAAGGCAGAAATTGAGCCTCCAGCTCCAATGGACCTGTTCCGTGGTAGTCTTGCACTCTTGGTAGTACCTTTGGAGTGGCACCTGGTAGTCTTGGGTCAGCGACATTGGTGAGCAGTGGCGGTTTATGGCGTTTCCATGTTCGCATTTTTTGCGATGACGACGATGCTGATTATTGTTTTAGTTTACACTTGTTCATGATGATGTTGATGATGATGGTTGTGTTTATTTACGTTCATGTATGTTGTTTAAACAATGTGTTGTTTACTGTCTGTTTTATTTTCCAGTTTTCATTACTATGTTGCTCTTGCTGTTGTTATCGTTCTTGTTCTTGGTGAACAGGATGGGTTAACATGGCTGAACGGTTGAAATGGCTGGATGACATTTTGAATAGAGTTACAAGGGTTCTTTCATGTTCTTTTTATATGTCTAAAAAGGGATGCCTGAAAAAGTGTTTTTGTTTATTCTATCGGTTGAACTTCATATTCTATAAGTTGGACATCGTATTTGCAGATACCAACATGTTATTTTTCAGTTTTTTAACTGTAAAGGCATGGGTGTCAACCTGCAGCCCTAACTCAAAGGAGGATATGTGTTTCCCCTCGCATGTCATGCTGAACACGAATTTTCGGAGAACGCAAATCCTTTGCCAACCCTTGAACTTCCGAAAATTCGTAGCAGCCAGTTGGAGGCATCCGCTTGTGATCATGACAAACGAATCGAAGATCAACAAATCCATGACTTTACTTGGATCCATGTTTCGAAATCAACGGACATTTCAGGATCCGATTGATTGGAGGTACCGATTCCATATATAAGGCCTATATAATATGGCCTAAATTTCAGGGAATATTCCCCCAAAATATGGCCAGAAATATGGTACATTTACGTACCTCCATAAATTGGATCCTGAATTTCCCATTGATTAAATGGTGGTAATAATGAACCATCCCCCAGTCATCACCATAAATAGTTGGTATAAACCATTCCCAAATGGGTGGATTTTTTTTTCTTCCCGCGAACATGGATTTCAATGGATTGGTTTAAGGGAAAATCTACAGGAAACCATAGATTTTCCCATTAAATATGGGGCTTTCCTGTAAATTCTCCCTTAAACCAATCCATTGAGGATTGAACAATTCGCTGGCCATAGAGGAACCTTGTCCTCCAGTCATCCTGAGGCCAACGGGTGGAGACTTTGAGGAGCGGCTTCCAGTGGATTCCTGGATGGTTCACGTGGCATTGGATGGTTCAAAATTGGGTACCCCAACAAGTGACTAATAATGGTTAATAGTGGTTAATAATTCGGTCAATGATGGTCTAGGTTTTACGTACTTGTGCTAAACGTAGGGAATGAGGGAATGATCCACTGGCTAATTACCAACAATAATCCCAGCAACCCCCATTCTCATCCATTCCCTACTAAGCACCAGTAAGTAATTGGATTGTTAATGTCAAACATAGATTTAAAATGATTCAAAGATTCCAATTGTTCTTGGCTAAATCACCATTATTCACTACAATACCACTATAATTCCTATGTTTGATGTGGACAAAAACAATGCCATTTTTCACCACCCATGACAGGGAATGGTAAACATACCACGTAAACATGGTGATGACTGGGGATGGTTAATGACATTGTTTTACTCACATTAGTGCAAATCATTTGTTATTTTTTGTGGGTGCAAGTGTGTCGCAATTCAGTGCGGATGTTTAAACATATACGTCACAACATTCCGGGACATGGATCATTAAGCAAACCCGTTGTGAAAACAACAATTGATTGCTCATATTTTCTGAAGATTTTGTTTTTGAATATGATAACCTTAGAGTGGATGCTTTTTTTTAGGATCTCACTTGCCATCGCATCCAAGATTCACACTGCAGCAGGTCTTTGGGGAACTGTTGGGTACAGATGGTTGGGAATTTAAACTGCACAAGATGAAGAAGAACATGCATATATATATATACATACACCATAGCCGGGTGGGAATATTCCATAGACTTGTGATTTGTGTATCCTATATGACATATTTAATCCCGTAAACCACAGGAAGGGGCCCCATAGTTAGCTAAAGCTGACTCACAACTAGGTTAATGTGTGGGTTTGGGGGGATACAACTATCCTATGCTATACCCGCTGGTAAACTAACATGGCTATTGAAAATGGTAATTTATAGTTGATTTACCCATTAAACATTGTGATGTTCCATAGTTGTGTTTGTTTACCAGAGGGTATGGTTTATAAACAAATTTGTACAGTTCTGGTCATTACTTAAGTATAATTTGGACATATTATAACTCCTATAATTAGTTGGTTGGTTGTATATCAACTATTATAATCCCATATCCTATAACTAGTTGGTTGTATATCATGAAATAATCATAATATGTTTCATATCTTTAATACACGGGATTCATATATCATGAAATCTATAATTATTTATCCTTTAATTAGTTGGTTATAAAAAGGTGTATACTATTAATAACCATAAGTTTTATTGATTAAATTTCATACATATATATATATGTTCATTCTATAATTAGTTGATGATATATCCTATTCATGGGATCCCATAGAAAGATTATGTAAGTTGATTATTCCAGTTAATTATATAAGTTAATTATGTTAGTTATTGAAGTTATTTAAGTTAACTATGTTATGTTTGTAATTAGTTAACTTAGTTATTTAAGTTAGTTATCTCCTATGAGTTGTTTTTGTTGGGCCCGGTGTCCGCCGGCGCTCAAAAAGCGCTCAAAAACCGACTTTTGGAGGTGGTAAACCTCAGCGCCAACCCGATCGCCATCGCGGGGCCCAAGTTGGGCAAAGGTGAAACCGCGCTGCTGAGGTGCTGACGCTGCGGATGTGGATAGGTCAGGTGCTTTAAGTAGTGGGATTTCATAGCATTTTATGGTGACTTTTCATGGGTTATAGCTGGGATTTACTGGGATAGAATGCTTCTGGTAGTCACTAAGTGCGTGCTATTGAAAATTGCCATTTATAGATATGTATAGTTGATTTACCCATGAAAAATTGTGATTTGCCATTTTCCATATGTTAGTTTACCAGAGGGTATGGGTCAAAACTTTAAAGACCTGCGGGGCCACAGATTTAAGTCTATTTTCAGTGCAAACCATCCAAGAATTGGGTTACTGAATTTTGGCCCATACCTAAATTTACCCACCACACTGGATCATTTCATTGGTAGATATTGTGCATATGTTAAAAAAGGAATGGTTGGGTCGGGTTGATTTGCTTTGACCTTCTGGAATGGGAATCAAATGGGGTGAATCCGTTTACATATGATACTGAGGATGGAAGAAATGCTGCACCAGTTGGTACTGTAACTATTGGTAACGCTGAAACACTGTAAATTAATACACTGTAGTGGGATTATCAATGATAAACCATCTACCAACTGACGAAGGATTTCTTGATTGTTTTCATTCACACTATGTAAAGGTAGGATCAAATAATGGGGCGACGTTTGTTTTTTGATTTTCAGTGAGTATACATGATTCAATAGCACGCTGAGACCTTTCAGGGTATCTAAGACTTGCTATTCTGTATCCCTGAGGTAAAGATAAGATTCTAGCGACGGAATCAAAGGAATATACCCATTTTGTATATCATGTAGCTGCTCAAAAGGGATGTCCCTATTGGATGTCCCTGCAACATGCCACTTCCAACAGGAACATCATTCTGGGATTCGGAACATCCAGTAGCACTGATTCTGGTGTCTAGTTTGGTACCAGAGTGACTTGATCCTAACTCATATTTTTTTGTGTACACGAACTATTTATAGTGATACAACATATACACATCATGAACATAATCGCATGCACATACATGTGTATATGCATTCAAGTATGCATATGTACCATGACATAACATAACATGACATTGCATTACATCACCTTACAGTGCATTGCAGTACATATAATAAGTACACAACTATATATTTGGGTAATCATATTGACCTAACTGTGACCGAACCCTGGAATCATAGTTAGGATTCGGGGAATTATATATATATATATCCCAAGACGAAACTTTATTTCAGGTTAGTGAATTCATATCCCAGCTGGTTATGACTAGTGGTTTGCCAACGGAAGATCCACCATTTTTAAGTTCGGTAAACCATCGAACTTTCGATTCGGGCCATGGCTTAAGCATGGGTTAGTCATAACCAGAGGCTAATTTGGATGGGGATCTGTCCATTTGTCCATCGGTCGCCAGGCCTGGCAGTTGCATCGACTTCATTGGCACCCATTCGGATGGCTCCGGGCAAACCGTGGCGACCTGGATCGATCCAGGAATCCAGGTGGCCCCCGGCAATTTTCTACAGAGATCCTGGGTGGAGCTGCCAAAAAAAGATAGGGTATGCTCGTTTTGTAACCTAAAATGGTGGATTGAGATTGTATTTGTTCCCAGAAACAAGGGGACTCCCCAAACAAAAACAATAGATCCAGCTTCATTTTGGGGACAACTGGTTGCAAGTGGTGATTTGAACCATTCTGTTGCAATTCCGGCAGCAACAGACCTGCACCAATGGGATTTTCACATCAAGAGTATATAGGTAAAACTGGCTACCACCAACAAGTCCAAATCGAATGTGATATATCCCAAAAGAGAAAGGTTTTTAGTTCAAACATGGGATACTAAAAGGATCTAAAAGCTTGGTGATGGCATGGATGCAAAGTTCAGGGTCCGTGGGCCCCGCAGTCAGAACTTTTAGGCGGTTGATGTTGGTTTTTGCTGATGATCTCCAATTTTGAATATTTAACGGCATGGCTGTGTCTAAAACCGGGATGGCAATGTAGAGATTCAAGACATCATGTTTTTCACCTGTTGGAATGGGGCTCACTATTTTCAGGAAAGAATCTTGAATCTGGCTTGGTTGTATGGCTCGTTAAGAAAACAACCATTTTTGATAGGTAAATCGATGTATAAATTGGCAATGGCTTCCGTAGCTATCAAATTACTGGAAGGATCTGGAAGGTAGTTCTGGATATGTCTCTATATTTATCGGTGTGTTGTTTCCTGCCATCAAACCATGGTGATTTATATAAATCGACATTATAAGTAAGTAATTACACGGATTCCCATTGTCGGATGGATGACCATACACAATTTACAATGTCGTGACCCTAGCACATATGCTCCATGTATGATAATTGTATTCCATTCGGGCCGTTCTTGGGTATTTTTTTCAGCACCATGAAGCTTTTGGGATAGTCAGATAACGTTAGGTATGAGTACCTGCGTGTTTTTTTTGCTGAATTTCTGACCCGCTACCCAACACTGCTCAACCATGGCTCTTGAAGTTATCTCCCCGATTTTCCAGCCACAATGTTACAACGCACATGCACCACATGTATATCGAAATAAATCCTATGAAATCCCCATCAGTTCCCACAACATCACCATCGTGGACTGTCGACCCGTCCTGAGGTCTATTTGAAATTGAAGCTGCAAGAGAAGCAGCCGCCGTCCAAACGGCCCAGCCATCCCTATGGTTCGATGACTATGAAACATGAAGAAACAATTGGGCCCCAAAATAGGGATTTGATAGGGTTCAATGGATCGATTTGATGGATTTGTTGGCCTTTATGGATTTTATTGGACTTAGAGACACATCACATGGGGTGTATAGTTATAGGGTTGAGCAGGCTTTAAGAGGGTTTCATGGACCTAGTGGCTGTATCAACGGGACGTACCCCCAAGTGGCAATTTCACTAGGAACATGGTGATTACTCGATGCAATTTCGTGGTACCCTGTGTTGAAGATGAAAGAAGCAAACATGTGGATGGAAAACTGGAGATCAACTAATAAAAATGTGAACACAATTGCCCATCAGTGGACCACCCATCTTTGCGTATCCCTGGATTTTCATGAAGATGTGTCGCTCCAGAAGTGGATATGAGCCATGGTCAAAAGATGCGTTAGGTAGCCATTTTGATGGTCATCAACCCATTGTCATAGGAACTCAAAGAAAACCAGGATTCCCATTGTTAAAACCATATTAACAATGCTTTAATCTAATCATACATACCCATATGCTCCATGTATGGAATATTTACCAACATTTGCCCTAAAAATCACCCAAATGTAGGTAAATATACCATACATGGAGCATCGGGGATATAATATAAATACACCATAATTACAACCTTGAAGCAAGTGAAATAGAGACAACTTTGATGCGACGGCTCAGGTTGCAAAGAGATCAGTCGCAGGTTGGGACTGTGACAGGTAGGATCAGTCGATGTTTTGGCACCACCCAAAAGGATAAAAGTTGATGAAATCATACAGGGTGGTGCCCCATATTTAGCTAAGTTGGTGTATAAGTCCAACAACTATGGTTTATAGGTGATCTATCTATAGTTATTGGGATTATAACCCATTTATAACTGGGGGGGGCACCACCTTGTACTAAAACGGTGCAAAATGACTGTTCTATATTTTTTGGAGTTGCTGTACTATACTGTAATCAATTCTCAGCTTTGGTCTAAGGAATAGTGCAGGAAACCACAGATCTGGGGCAAACAAAAACAGAGTTTCCTGTAGATTTACCCATTAAAGCAATCCATCGAACAAGGTGGTTGTTGCGCCAGTTTGACAGTTGACACTGAGGAGCAAGTATGAGTAGGTTGACATTCAGAGGACACCGGTGATTACTTGTTTTTTAATGGTGGTTTAGGTTTAATGATGTATTAGTGATATTCCATTTTATGGTGTTTGTTTTACAGTGATATGATATAGGTAACATTGGATGGTAGACCGTCCAGTAAGACATCAGTGATAAACATCCTCAGAGTTGTATGCTTGATATTCAAACAAAACACAAGATTTTGTACAATGTGAGGCCCCCAAGATTGCTAAGTTGGTGCACATAACTCCAATAACTATGGTTTATGGTACTTATAACTATAGTTACTGGGGCTTATAAACCAACTTATAACTGGGGGGCCTCACATTGTAGCTTTGCTCCGATCATGGTCCGCCAGGGAAGTGAAAAGCCCCCCACAGAGCCTTTGCTGGAGGTGCCTTGAAATTGGGGCTATGGAGCTATTTTTTGCAGATAGGATGAGTATGGATGAGTCAAAATTGGGCATTTTGGAACAGCTACCAAAAAAAATCATCATCCTTATCTTCTACCACCTGGTAAACTAACCGTTTGCTATGGAAAATCACCATTTATAGTGAATTTTACCATGAAAAATGGTGGATCTGTCCATAGTTTTTTGTAAACGTTTACCAGAGGGTACATCATGTGATGATAATTTTACCAAATTCTACATCAATTGAATCAATTGATCATCATTCTGGGTGAACATTTTTGGTGACCTCACTGTGACCGAACCCGAATGAATCATGGGAATTGGATTCGGGGAATCATCCCAATATGGTCTTATTTCATTTTAGTGAATTATTATTATTTGCCCAGATAGATGAGTTATGTTTATTGGTTTGTTTATTGACAATACTATAATTTACCCAGATCATTCCAGATAAAGGGATTTTGAACAGCCCATTATAGAGAATCTCTAATGATGGTGGGATGACCATAAACATCCATAAACCATATACCCTCTGGTTATTTAACATAGCCATGGACAATGGCCCATTTATAGATGATTTTCCCAGCTAGAAACCTCCATTTAGTTCAGGGATTTTCCATGGCAAACCGTTAGTCATAACCAGATGGTACCATCTTTTGACCATGGCACATATGATCAATGACCATTTTAGGAACCTAAATTGGAGGTACCTACCATATATAAGGCCTATTTTTGAGGCCTAAATTTCAGGGAATATCCCCACAATTCATATGGCCAGAAATATGGTACGTTTACGTACCTCCATAAATTGGATCCTGAAGATCTCCCATTGATATATTGCCTATGCATGGCTCAAAACGACCAGGTATCGCCAACTAAATGGGATAACCCATATGCGAACCATGGTGCTGGAATATGCACACCAACATTTGACCATGGCACATATGATGAGCACGGGCAGATCTGTGGACCAGGCACTCGGTGGCGCGGAGGGTGCCAACCGGCGCATGCTGGCAGTGGTTGGAGAGGCGCGCCCGGGTGGGCGTTTGGGCGAGTTAGAACCCTGTTGATGGCCATGAAACTAGGTCAATCTTAGATGGATACAAACTAATCCTAACTAGTCTTTTGGTATCAATGGGATTATCTACGTTCACCACCAAAGAATTATTTTTTGCCAGGTATCTATATAAGATTGGCAATGGAAAAATGGCGATGTTGAATTGTGAAAAATGGATAAGCATGGAATATAATCCAAAAGTTATACGAAGGTTTGATTGATGATAGGTGAACAAAGCATCAGCTGTATGGGGATGTTCACAACCAACTATTGTATATGGTGTTCGACAAATCAACATGGATAATGATATCAAGTTGGGATTAGTAACCCCAGAAGGTAGGTAGCTAGGGAGAAGGTTTTGCTAAGGTTCAACCTCTAAATAATCGACCTCCTTAGTTGAAGTCATAAGGGATCAACTTCCAATGGGAAAAGATGAGGAAACCATTGGAGACAGCAAGGGTTTATCAGCATCCATGAGAAACGTCATTAGTATTAGAAGAGTTGGTTTACTACTTTTACTGACTGGTGGTTTGGAACATGAATTTTATGTTTCCATTCAGTTGGGAATGTCATCATCCCAACTGACGTTCACTAATATGTTTCAGAGGGGTGTCAAAAAAACACCAACCAGTTTAGAAAAGTTAGTATGCCCAAACCAAGAAAAACGGGGATTTCCTGTCTGGTGGTTGTTTAATCGGGTGATTCCCCCCGTTGATGAATTCCTAGTGGATTGATAATCCCAACTTGCCAGTGTTTACTGATGGTGATTTAACCCTCAAACAAACGGTTTTCGCCGCGGAATTAAGATCATCCATCAACTTTGGCTGATTGATTATTGCAGGGGGTTACTCTACCTGGTTTATTGGGGGTTCTTGTCATTCACAATGGGAATCCCTCTCAACAAACCGGCCAAGTGGCCATTTCAGGTACCTGAAACTGAAGGTAGTGTACCCTGTAAGATCTGTAAGGCCACATTGTGTAGGTAAATCCGCTTACAACGTCTTTACATACGTAGACCTCTTCATACGGTAGGCATTGTCAATGTATGTACTTTAAATGGCCACTGAAAAGAGTTGGTTAGAAGCAATATTTTGGGTATGGGCCAACAATGGGTTGTCAATGGACCCAGAAAATATGATGGTTCCTCTCTATCTCCATGATTGTTGAGAAAGATTATAAACCAGCAAAAATATTATGGCACCCAAAAATATTGATTGCCATAAAAATATTATAAACCCAGCATTTTTGTTGGCGTGCCATGTTTTGACCCAGAGTCACCATTTTTTTGTTGGGAAAGGTTTGCCATAGAGTTGAGCACTTGACAGAGAGGTATATGAGGTATACTGTACAACTAAGTATATCGTTGATAGGAAAAACAACTAAAAAGCTTCATACATAGCTAATTTTACTTGATATTTTACAACCACAGATAAAACAAATGGAGATCATTGATGAATGAGGCTTGATTGGATGCACCTAGGGATTGTTACACCTAGTCATTCAAAGAAATTGTGAACAAAGTCTCCTTCTAGGAATGCTTATGAACGCCAACATGAATTTCATGGGATCATTGGGCAATAGCAACCACAATGCCAAGGGTTATAGTTCAGCATAAGCACTAATTACCAATATACAACCGTATGAAAGCATGAACAGCCATTATAGCTATGATAACCAAAGTGTTTATAACCCATTTGTAGACAATTTTCCCAGCTATAAACCTCCATGTGTAGTGGATTTTCGATTGCCATGTTTGATTACCAGGGGGTACATCCCAATTATTATCCCAATCATTCTTCCATTTAATCCCATTCATATATTGATCCCATTAATCTTCATTCATATGGTTTCTACTGAAAACAAGTTATACAGTTATACCGTACCTCAATTTATCCAATGGTTTATGATCATGTTCCTTTTTTTTAAAGGACTATAAATTGGGGGGTATACGGTATACCCCATTTTCCTTTCCGTGTCCCCACATTGATGGTTTCCAGGTTGTTGATCTCATGTGAATGTGGACGACTGCACGCGATACTACCTACAGTGTTATGACCCTTAACTAACAGTTATAAATAGGTTTATGTCAATGTCATTCCATTTATAACCTTATAGTCACTTTTAGTTATAGAAGTTATTTCATTCCATAACCTTATAGTTATAGAAGTTATATGAAGATACATATGTCATTCCATTTCTAACTGTTAGTTGGGCCATAACTGCATGGACTATAGCCGCACCTTTGCGTCGCCTCAAAACTCCGCCGCCAGGCACCGTTCTGTTTGCACCTGGAAGGCTCTGCAGTGCGACAGGCGCGGGGCGATCGTTGGTGGATGATTTAAGTAGAAGTGGATACAATGTGAGGCCCCCCAGTTATAAGTGGGTTTTCCATGGTTTTCCAGGAATGTTAAGTTGTTAGTTTTCAGTATATATACAATGTGAGGCCCCCGTTCGATAGCTAAGTTGGTGCAAATAACTCCAATAACTATGGTTTATGGTACATATAACGAACTAGTTACTGGGGCGAACCTAAACCAACTTATAACTGGGGGGGCCTCACATTGTGGATATGGAGGTTTCCATAAATGGGGAGGTACCCCCAGATGGATGGTTTATATTGGAAAATCGTATTAAAATTGATGATTTGGGGGGTACCCCATTTTAGGAAACCTCCATATAGTAGAAGTGGACACCTTATTACTTAGAAGTGGATATTTTTTTTGAAAAAAAACAAAATAGAATGATGTAAGTGACAAGTGATGTTCGGTTCATGAATATAGGGGGATTATACTAATATACTGGGCTTCTGACAATCCATAATGGGGAAATCCCAACATCCAGTATAAAGGGACGACATAGTACTGGGATTTGCCATGATAGTCGTAGTGCAATTGCGTTCTTTAACCATCAACAACTGGGGCGCGACATTTGGGGATTGTGTTCTAGTCACTAAAACCTATGTTCCTCCAACTATGTGGATTGAAGCAGCAAACCTTATGATTTGTCCATCACGATTGTTCAAAATTATGTTCATCATCAGACATAGAGCTCTATATGTGACACTCACAAGTGCGGGTTCGAGTGAGCACAAGTAAAGCTAAATGGGTTTGAGTCAAAAGTTGAGATCCCTTACAAACTACAATTTTACTTATAACTTTCCTTACCCATATGCTCCATGGTGCTGGTATATTTACCTACAAAACTGGGTGATTTTGTTCGGGCAAATGTTGGTGTGCATATTCCAGCACCATGGTTCGCATATGGGTTATCCCATTTAGTTGGCGATACCTGGTCGTTTTGAGCCATGCATAGGCAATATATCAATGGGAATTTCAGGATCCAATTTATGGAGGTACGTAAACGTACCATATTTCTGGCCATATTTTGTGGGGATATTCCCTTACATAGGCCGTATAAATATAGGCCTTATATATGGTAGGTACCTCCAATTTAGGTTCCTGATGTGAAACATGTGGGCTGTGCATTTGGTGTTGCATCCTAGGAATCGTTTCTGTGCACAGGAAATAGCCCAGTCAGATTTTTCTGTGGGTCTAAGAATGCAATTTTTACTACCCATGACTGGGAACGGTTTATAGCAACTATAAAAATGGTGATGACTGGGGGATGGTTTATGACATTGTTTTTAGCCAGATTAGTGAAATATCCCTCCAATTTATTCTATGTTCCTTGAGAGACATCGTTGTGGCTGGATTGTGGAACTATATTTGCATGAAAACATCGAAGTAATTTCAGTCTTTTGGGCCGGGCCAATCAGTCAGAGGATAGCAGTGTTTCATTTGGGGTGCTCGTGCACTCAGTCTCATGGAAGACGGTGGTGTGTTTCGAGGACTTGAATGAGTACCTTGACGGCTTGTTTTCAAAGCAGAAGGCTGTCGCTCTTCTCTCTGACCACAGCTGCATCACCGAGTGATTCTCAGTTTATGGAATTTGTTGCGCCTTGTCACAACATCATCTTGTCCTGCCGGGGCTCCTGGTGCAAGCAAGAGCTGATGCCCAAGCTTTTTCTATCCATGGAAGCATCAGTTTGAATTTGAAACATCAATAGTCATAATATGTCATAATAGTATAGGATAGATCAATGGGATGTCATCCTTCCCATTGACGAACTCCATCATTTTTCAAGATGGTTATTGCACCACCAACCAGTCACATAGCTGTGGACAATGACCATTTATAGTTTATATATCCATTAAAATGGTGATGTTGCATAGTTTTTTGGGATGAGTTGCTGTTTTTTCTTTGTTGCTCCTATTCCATCACTGGTCCAGGCCCACCAGTCGATGATGGATCATGATGGATCCACAGGTGACAGCATGTGACAGCCATGGTTGCATCCCATGATGCAACTGGCGAATTTTTAACTATATCAATAGTTCTAGGTCAATCTTAGATGGATACAAACTAATCCTAACTAGTCTGTTTAGTCTTTTGGTATCAATGGGAATATCTACGTTCACCAGCAAAGAATTTGTCATTTTTTGCCAGGTATCTAAGATTGGCAATGATCAATGGTTTAAGGGCCATTTTGAACCAAAAAACTTCATGATCTTCATGGGAAAATCGATGGTAAAACCGGCTTCGATGGCTAGCCAATCCATTGACAAGAAAGTTAGCCTCATCCAACCAAGGGCATTGTTTTCAGAGGGTGTCTGGATTTGAAAAGCATGGAGGATTGTTGAAATGCAAACCTACCCTCTGGTATTTTGTTACAGTTTGCGACATAGAAAATCGCCCAGTCGAAATAGTGGATTTACCCAGCTATAAAATGGTGGATCTGTCCATAGTTATGTAAACGCTTACCAGAAGTTATATCCCATTAAATCCCATTAAACCACCATTTTCCTATGGTTTTCCTATGGTTTTCCAGAAGGTAACTGATTGAAATGCGTGTTGTGTCTTTTACGTTTTTTTTTCCCCGGCCCCACATCCACCATGGTTTTTGGGATGTTTAATACAATGTGAGGCCCCCCAGTGATGTTAGTTGGTTTAGATTTGCCCCAGTAACTAGTTAAACTAGTTCGTTATAAGTACCATAAACCATAGTTATTGGAGTTATAAACCAGCTTAGCTATCTTGGGGGCCTCACATTGTATGAATGGGGGATGGCTCATGGCTTGTAAAGCACTTACTTCCCATGATGTCCAGTACATGAAGGAAAAACGCGCCTTGCCGCGCTTTGCCGCGGCCACGGCAACTTTTGCGGCTTCAACCAATTCCCCCAGATGATACCCTCTGGTAAACTAACATAACTATGGAAAATCACCATTTTTGATATGGGCCATTTTCAATAGCTATGTTAAAATAACCAGAGGGTATGATAGATGGTTAATAAGCCCCTATTCATCGTTGTTGGTGGTAAATGCGCCCTTCTTTCTTGGGCCTGTTATTGGGCGGGCTACCTTTCGAGGGGGTTCTTGCGTCAGCCTTGCGGTGGTGAAGTCGGTCCAAAAACGACCAAAGATGACCAACAGCAACAACAATTTGGTCGTTTTGATCAATGTGGTAAACCCAAGACCATAAACCTACCATGGATGGATGATTTCTTTAACCACCCAATGATGGTAAGATAGGGGATGGTTTATTATTGGATTTTATGTGATAAACCCAAAGGCCAAAAACGATTCTCAAATTCACCAGGAATTGGTGGTTTCTTTCCCAGCAGGTTCCATGATTTCCCGTGAAATATCTGAAGGTATTCACCAACATATCGGAAATACTGGGATATTTCAGGTAAATTCTTGAATGATTCAGATTTTTTACCATAATTAGATTGAAAAAAATATCATGTGCCCACTACCCTCTTGTAAACTAACAGGTTGTGAACTTGAAAATCACCATTTTGAATAGGTAAATCAACTATAAATGGTACATGTTCAATACAGGATGGGGCCCAATTTATGTTGGCTAAGTTGGTGCCAATTAGTCCAATGACTAAGGTTTATGGGGAATATAACATAATATAACTATAGTCAAAGGGGATGAAAAATATCAACTGATAACTGGGGGGCACCATCCTGTAGCAAACTGTCAGTTTATATCAATGGGAAATCCAGGATCCAATTTATGGAGGTACGTAAACGTACCATATTTCTGGCCATATGAATTGTGGGGATATTCCCTGAAATTTAGGCCTAAAAAATAGGCCTTATATATGGTAGGTACCTCCAGTAAATCGGTTCCTGAAATGGCCATTGATGTTCCAATGAAATCCAATGAATTGCTGGTCACATCTTCCATCAGCTTCCCTGAAATGGCCATTGATTATAATAGTTTTTTGTTCATCAGGCCTTGGATCCTGATCCCCATCGCCGTGCCATCGCCCGATCCAAGCTTTGAATCCGCAGGGCTTTCCTCCCGAGCAGCGGATTCTTCAGGCTGCGGCTGCGATCCACCCCTGGCAGGGTTGATGATTTAGTTATGGCATTTAGCCATGGGATTTAACCATCAAACATAAAGGATTAGAGTTGGTATAGTTGATACATATTGATACATGATGGTTGGTTGATGATTAATTTGTTTTTTTTTTCTACCCTTCATATATTGGGGATGTTTTTATAATCCAAGAACGGGGAATCCCTTTGAAGAATTTTGAACCAGCCAGTATTTCATGGAATGATAAACGGATTTATTTCACACTGCTCATAAATAAACCCTAAACCAACCCTACATAAACCCTAAACCACCTCCAAACCAAACCTAAATGACCCTAAACCAACCATAAACCAACCCTAAATAAACCCTAAACCAACCCCAAATAAACCCTAAACCAACCCTAAATTAATCTAAGCCAACCCTAAACAACCCTAAATAAACCCTAAACCAACTCTAAATAAACCCTAAATAAACCCTAAACCAACCCTAAACCAAGCCAAATAAATCTAAGCCAACCCTAAATAACCCTAAACAAACCCTAAACCAACCCTAAATAAACCCTAAATAAACCCTAAACCAACCCTAAACCAAGCCTAAATAAACCCTAAAACAACCCTAATTAATCTAAGCCAACCCTAAATAACCCTGAATAAACCCTAAACCAACCCTACACCAAGCCTAAATAAGCCCTAAACCAACCCTAAACATACCCTTAACCACCCTAAATAGACCCTAAACCAGCCCAAAATAAACCTTAAACCGAGCCTAAACCAATCCTAAATGATCCTAAACCAACCCTAAACCAATCCTAAATAAACCCTAAACCAACCAACACTATGATAGCATCCAATGCCACTATTTAGACCCAACACGGTTGTGCTTCAACCTATATTCTACATGTTCACTAGGTGCATGTTATGCATGGAAAAATCGATTGAAACCATGGAAAATCAATTGAAACCATGGAAAACTCAATGAAAAGTATGGAAAGATCGATGAAAACTTTGGGTAAATCAATGAACACCATTGAAAAATCGATGAACAGTGCAAATTGCACATTTTAGCTCCAAAATTCAGCAAAGTACATGTGTTTATTTTTGCTCCAAAATGTAGCAAATAGCAAGGACAAGTGCCCCAGACTGAAAAGCAAAAAAACACATACCCCCAACAAAATATGCACCCATTAATTATTTGTGTAGCAGTTACTTAAAGGTTTTCTATAATTAATAGATACACACTATATTTTTTACTGTTTTTTTTTTATGTTTCTATACTTCATATTTCATATTATCAATTACCCTGGTAAATGAACAGTTCGATCTGAAGATCACCAATTCTGAGTGGTTTCACTACTTTTCCAAACCCTATTTGGCAGGGTCGAACTGTTAATTTGCTGGAGGGTACCAACCATAATAATATAACTATTTAGCATTTCACCATTCTGTGCCATTCTATCACTATATTTCCATATGTTTCCCAAGTCAATATAGTCAATATATCACCATTATATATTGTATCACTATATTCTATATCTACTATAGTAATGACTCACCAGTATATAATCTCTATCTCTATATTTCATTATATTTCTAATTATCTATTTTGTAATTATATCTATCACATTTTTTCCATTATATCTCTAGATATTCCCTTCTTTCCGCGCTCTCCAGGGAGCTCCTCAAGGACTCTTGGTCGGCCGGGCGCATCAGCAATCGCTCCACCAGGAGGTGCAAAAAACAGGTGACATGATGTGAGGACCACAAGGTTCGATGGGTAGTAAAGGCAACTCGATATATATATATATACATATTATATTTATGTGTATTGCATTATAATTATATATGTAACTTATGTATAACTGTATATATATATACATGTATTTATATCTATATAACTAGTGGGTGTGTATATAATATATATATATAGTTATTATGTATATTTTATGGATGTATATAGCTTATGGAGGTTTAGTACTAGAGTGATTTCCATGGATAATGCAAAGGTGGACCCCTCAGTTTTGTTTGTTGGCTTAGTTTCAACCGATTAACTAGTTCGATATAGTTCGATATATCTGCCATAAGAGCTGTAGTTGTAAACAAACTGAGCTATTTTGGGGGCCCCAAATTGCAGGTATTTGGAGGTTTCAGGTGAGTTGTTTGACGTTTTTCTGGTTCTTTTATGGTTTCAGCTTGTTTTTCTCGTAGTATTCCCTTAGAATCCCTTAGATATAATCGAAGAAAGTTTAGAAGTCAAACTTCCGACAATATGGACAGATGAAAAAGCAGAGGTGGGAAGAGTCAGAGAAGAGAAGAGAAGAAGAAAGAAGCTCAGAGAAGAGAAAGAGTCAGAAGAAAGAAGATGCAGGCGCGCGAAAAGGATAATGTTTTGGGGCTCCGGAGGGTCGAAAAGAAGGCTCGCTAAAGCGGCGGGTGCGGAGCCATCTGGGGAGATGAGAGATGAAAAATTGCATGCCGTTGTGGCACACAACAAACACATTTCGAAGTCGAAATGTACAAGACACCTCATGCTTGGGAAGTTAAAATGTCCACAAACCACCATTCTCGGAGCGAAGCACATTTCGAAGTCAAAATGTACAAAACACCTTATGCTTGGAAAACTTTTCGAAGTTAAGATGTCGAAAAAGTGCACGGCATTGTGGCGCGAAGCACATTTCCAAGTCAAAACGCGCAAAACACACCATGCTGGGAGCACTTTGGGAAGTTGAGATGTTGAAAAAGTGCACGGCGTTGTAGCGCGAAGCACATTTCGAAGTCAAAAGTGTAAAAAACCCACCATTCTTGGAGCACTATTGGAAGTTGAGATGTGCAAAAAGTGCACGCCGCTACGCCGTTGTGGCACGAAGCACATTTCGAACTCAAAAGTGTTAAAAGCTGACGGTCTCGGACCACTTTTGGACGTTGAGATGTGGAAAAAGTGCACGCCGTTGGGAAGTCAAAAGCGTTAAAAATTAAAACGGTCTCGGACCACTTTTGGAGGTTCAGATGTGGAAAAAGTGCCCGCCGTTGTGACGCGAAGCACATTTGCAAGTCAAAATGGTAACAATGCCACATGTTAGGACCACTCTTGGACGTTCACGATACGAAAGCAACAACTACAGCTACAACTACAACTCCAACGACACTACATCTACAAAGACAACTACAGCTACAACTACAAAATTTACTACAGCCAAAACCACAACTACAACTGCACTCCATTATACTACACGAATTAAACTACACAAATTACACTACAACTATTACCACTACAACTACACCACGCTACACAAAGTACATAACTACTACAACTACAACTAAAATTACAAGTACAAATGCATTTACCAGTACAAATACACTACAGCTACACCTCCTCCTCCAACTCCCACTGCCACTCCCACTGCCACTCCCACTACACTACACCACTTGCACTACACTACTCTACGCTACATTACGCTACAATACAGCACACTACACAACACAACACAACACAGCACTACACTACATTACACTACACTACACTACTACAATTACAAGTGCAACTACTGCTACACCACACTAAACTAATTGCACTCCTACTACAACTACAACTACAACTCTAACTACAACTACACTGCAGTACACTACACTATGCTATTTACAGCACTGCTACTACTACTGCTGCTGCTGCTACCACTACTACTGCTGCTGCTGCTGCTACTGCTACTGCTACTGCTACTGCTACTGCTACTGCTACTGCTACTCCTACTGCTACTGCTACTGCTACTGCTGCTACTACTGCTACTACTACTACTGCTACTACTACTACTACCACCTACTACTACTACTACTGCTACTACTACTGCTACTACTACTACTACTACTCCTGCTACTACTACTACTACTACTACTACTCCTACTCCTACTCCTACTCCTACTCCTACTGCTGCTGCTGCTGCTGCTGCTGCTGCTGTTACTGCTACTGCTACTGCTACTGCTACTGCTACTGCTACTGCTACTGCTGCTGCTGCTACTGCTACTGCTACTACTGCTACTACTGCTACTACTGCTACGACTACCACTACAACTACAACTACAAATAAATACAACTACAACTGCGGTACACCACCTTACATCCAACAGCCGTGGTTGAGGTAACCGCTGCAACCACTCCAAAAAGCACAACTCCAACCACGTTTCGGTCCATCAGTGGATTCGCTCTGCCATCCATGCATCACAACATCTCACCTCTCCTATAGTTTCCTATCTCTGAAGCTTCCGCCGCCTTGTGCGGTACTACTGGTATATATATATATATATATATATATATCCCCCAATTAAAATCATAGGCAAATGTATTGGATCCATTTGGGTCACTGACTGAAAGTATAGCAACCATACAAGGTTGATGGCACCAGTAGAGGTGAGTGAACCG
>Ga0126342_10007018_pt1:2500-20065 | contig 20065 bp, 19 predicted proteins | sample Cyp1metagenome_FD_92528 | JGI IMG/M metagenome (GOLD analysis project Ga0126342, IMG submission 92528) | Coral microbial communities from Lord Howe Island, Old Settlement Bay, Australia - Cyphastrea 1 metagenome | ecosystem: Host-associated > Invertebrates > Cnidaria > Coral ... | reverse complement strand
TTAATTAATTAACATGACTTCGATTTGGTTCCCTAATAATAAATACCCCCCTAATACTAAAAACTACCTGCCGTGTTTTGTATTAGGGGGGGGGGGTTTAGTATTAGGAGGAAGGGATTACATAGTCAATATTGACTTGAGGTATATCCCATAGGGGCCACCCGGCTCTTCAAGGCAGGAAAATACACATCTGGCTGGCCAAGAATCAAACTATAGTTGGTAAGGTGTATGGTATCCTTGTGCAAGTTGCGCTTATCCGGCTCCTTCAGGCATCTTCAGGCAGACTCGAGAGGGTTGAGAGGTCCCTGTCTGTCCGGTTATGCAAAGAGACTGGACCCTGGTCCTTCAATAGGCTCATGGGTCAAATGACCACTTATCAGGGTCTCACAGTCTTCTACATTACTCTTTGAAATGTGTGGGCTTCCAATAACCATCAATAACCTATATATTTGAGGCCCCAAACAAAGAAATTACAAACATCACAACACCCCATTGCGTTTTCCTCCAATTGCATTCCATATGCCATCTCCCTTGATTTCGATGGTCTGTTACAACCAGCAAAATCAGCAAATGAATGTAACATGAATTACGTGCCAACGTGCATCCTCCAAACCATTTGACATCGACAATGGAAATCAATGGAAATCAATGGATCTCCTGGTATGGCTCTGTGCAAACTCGAGCAATGCCTTCGTGTGCCAGCCAGCATTTGAGGTGTCCGGAGTCTGGTACAACCTCAGCAAAACACCCTGTAGCGAACATGGCATCGACTTGTCAAATATCACCCTGAAGCAACTAGACTCCAATTTAAATGTTGTCAATCACTACCCTGAAGCAACTAGATGACTCCAGTAAACGACTCCAATAAATCTTTGAATATGTGAGAAATTGGCATGTGGACATGTGAAATAGTTCGCATTATCCGCAGTAGGCTTTAAGCATTCAAAACAACAACCAACCTCTTGAAGTCAAAGCCATCGGTTCAGGCCAGGGACGAGCGCAAAGAGTCGCCTCATGCTGTGATACTGTTACACAACCAAGAGCTGGTGTTTCCACTGCTGAATCTTTCGGATCTGGGAAGAATCACATCTCTTCAAATTGAAACTCAGCACAGGCAACAGGTTTATCCAAGAACCAGTTGTGAATTCGATATTGAAGAGTTCTAGCTGTTGGACTCCTAGAATCTTCCAAGTGCCAACAACCACGCCGCTCCAGGGCTCTAAATCACCCATTCATCCAAGGCTCAAGTCCCATTTGTGACCGTCAATCAGCAAAGGTCTGCAAATATACTCCTGTACAACCTGAATTGGCGGCACCAGCTGCGACTTTCTTCAATTTTTGGAGCATCTTTAGTGACTGAAATACAATGACTGGAGCGCTGTGCTGATGTGTGCGCTGGAATCCATGGAATGAAAGTTTTCGCACCAGGCCAACTGTTTTGCCCTTCTCAGGTTTCGTGCCTGTGACTGAGAGCCACAGAGCATCTATTAAAGTCTATTAACTATGGCTAAGTATGGACTTCAGCACCTCTCCTCATCGCTTCTCGTCCCCTCAAGTTCTCCTACCACTGCCATGCCATCCATGCCATGAATATTGTCCAAGGGTCGGCATCGTTGTCCACAGCGGCCATGCGCTGCAACTCTTCAGGCGAAGCAGCCTAGCAAATTCATTCCAATAGGCTGGATTCTGACTAGAATCCTCGTAGTACCTCTAGCTAAGCACAAGGATCTTGCTGGAATCTTTCCATGACTTATTGATTCCCAACATTTGTAGAACCGGGTGGTCAAAACGCCATGCATCCCCCAAGTCTGAAATGAACCAGATGAGTCTCGCAAGCAGCTTTTCCAGGCAGCTTTACCAGTTCATCAGGGTAGTTGCCTTCGTGTGATGTGTGGTTTTTTAATTGTGTTTCAAGATCTCCTGTGGAAACATGTTTTTGTCATGTACAACTCTTATGTCATGACTCTTCTCGGTGCACTTCAAGCTTCCACATGACTCGTACTGACACATACCGTACCTCTAACCCCATAAGTTCACAGACCCTTACTTTCCATTTACCTCAAACTTGAAAATTCAATCAGCCAAGAGGCCAAAGAGATGCCAAGGCCCTGCAAACCTGCAGTCACTAGAAATGTACAGTATCATGAGAATAGTGAGAATGAACCAATTTAAAACGCAGTTTGTTTGAGTTTGCGGCAATGTGGGTTGAATTTTGGACCCCAAAAAATACAATATTGCGCAATCCTTCTAGTTTTCCCCTGTTTAGCCTCGGTTGGGCTTCACGATGACCACGCGCGGAGAGTTGGCTTCTAGAAACTCCATCGCTGCCTAGGCATGCCGCACCAGATCTTGATAAATCATCCTGCAGAGAGTTATCCAGTTGCAACATGTTGCACTCATCAAATTGGTTATATTTCCTTTGGAGTCCTTTGGGCCAGTAGGCCACAAGAATCCAAAACCATGAGGTTGCAGCTCTTAGCTCAGCTGGCTTTGCCATCCTGGTGAACGAGTTGTACAGTACATGATTAATAATGATGTTGAATGACATGCCGCGCCAGTCACTGAAAATTAAAGCGTATCGAAATTTCATGACTTATCTATGCCATTCTAGTTCTTTGTTCAGAAATCATCACAACTGAATTCATCATTGTTTCCTATCAGCATGATGTTCCACTGCGAAGTCATGAGAAACCATGGAAAACCTCGTGCGGAAAACCATGCTACCAAAACACAAACATGCAACTTCATGATCTTCATGGGGGTGAGGGATCAAAAAAATGTAAGACAGCAAAAATATTCTCGTGGGGAGCAAAACAATATTTAAGGCATCCAAAAAAAAATCCCCTGGAATCCGTTGTTTTCTATGGTCCTTGCAACAGTTTGGAGACAAAACCGAGCATTTCTGTGGTATTTGCATCGTTTTGGAAGTGGAGCCTCTCGCCCGCAAGGTTTTTGCAGGACATTGGACCTAGAAATCGAGCATTCGCAGGGCTCGACGCTGCCGTTTCGACAGCACCTGCAACACTTTGGAGTTCGAATTTGTGATTTTCGATGGTTGCTTTGAAACTTACGTTGGTTTAAAATTTGTTTATGTTTGTTTTAGGGTTGATTTAGGTTTGGTTTGATGCCTATTACGTTGACTTAGGTTGGTTTAGGGTTAGTTTAGGGTTGGCCTATTGTTTACTAGGTGTCTATTCAGGGTTGGTAAAAGGTTTATTTCGGTTTCGTTCAAATATTATTTAAAGCTTTTTGGTGTTTATGTAGGGTTGGCTTAGGGATGCTTAGGGTTTATTTTGATTTCGTTCAAGACTTTGTGGTTTAGGTTTCGTTTGGGATCTATTGAGGGTTGGTTGTTTGTTTGTTTAGGGTTGGTTTAGGATTTGTTTAGCGTATATTTAGGGTTGATTTTAGGGTTTGTTTAGGGTTGGTATTTATATTTGTGTAGGTGCTTCTCAAAGTTTATTTAGGGTTGATTCAGGATGTATTTGGGATTGGTTCGTTGTTGGTTTAGGTGTTATATATTTAGGGTTGGTTCAGGGTTTCTTTAGGGTTGGATTAGAGGTTATTTTGGGTTGGTTTAAAGCCTATGTAGGTCTTGTTTCCAGTGTCTTTAAGGTTGGTTTAGAGATTTATTTCTGGTTGGTTCAGGGTTGGTTTAGGATTTATGTAGGGTTGGTTTGTAGTTTATTTGGGTTTGCTTAAGATTTATTTAGAGTCTATTTATGGTTGGTTTATAGTTGTTTAATGTTGTTTAGGGGTGGTTTAGGATTTATTTGGGGTTGGTTGAGGGATTATTTGCGATTGATTTAAAGTTGATTTTGGTTTCGCTTACAATTTATTTAAGGTTCGTGTAGGTTTCGTTTAGGGTTTATGTAAGATTTGTTTAGGCTTTATTTAGGGTTAGTTTAGGGCTGATTGAGGGTTGGTTTAGGATTCGTTTAAGACTTACTTTGGCTTGGGGGGTAGTTTAGGGGTTATTGAGGCTGATTTAGGTTTTTTGTACGGCTGGTTGACTTAAGGATTATCTTCAAAATGTTTTAAGGCACCAGAGCCACCAAAGGGCGGAAGGACCAAGGAGGGAGAGGACTGAAGGACCGGGAGATTCAAAGACCACAAGAATTGAAAATTGCATAAAAGGGCCAAAACACCGCACCAGCGCAGGAAAAAATAATATTCTTTTTGATCCCTTGTTTTTTTTTAAATTGATGCCTTAAATATTTATTTTTTGATGCCTTAAATCTTATTTCTTTGAACCCCATGCCTCTTCATGGTGTCTTGCCATGATTCAGGGAAACCATGGGAAACAAAATCATCTTCGCATACTTCAGCTCTTCACAGGGACGGAGGCCTCCAAGAGCGTGGCCAGAAAGGGGCTTGCTTCGCCTGATGGTGCCACTGGGCAGGTGGCAAGTGGATGCAAGTGGTGAGCAGCCATCTTTACATCTCTCCCCTAGCATCAGTTAGTCATGAATTATTAATGCATAATATTCCCATTCCATTCATCCAAGCTACCAAGAGTGGATTTGTTGGGCATGAACATAGGAAGTGCCATCAAAAAGCGGATCAAATGCAATGATCGGACTAGGCCGTGCCACTAATCTCTTCTTCATGTGGTGCGACACTATCTGGAGAAGAAAAAACTCGGAAACTGCTGAAACTCAGGAGAACTCTGTTCCTGAAACTGACATCACACTTTTAATCCCGGAAAAAAACCACCGGGTATATCAGTGTAGAAGTTTGTTAGGAAAATCTTTGTCCCGGCCTCTCATGTAGCTGAGTCCTCACATGAATACTCAAGAAGGAATTTGCAGTGTCAGATGCAAGACTCATACCCTGACTCATTTCCTTTGCCTCCAACGCTCTGGTAAGACTGGCTTTCTGACAAGCCTGACAAGTTGCGTTTGGTTTCTCTTCACTGTCGCTTTCCAGCTGCTGGCGGTGAACCCCCAAGAGTGTTGAAGCAGGCATCTTCGTTTGACAGCTTGATATATCTTGATGCAAGTTCCACCTCGTGCATGCCAGGGATGTGCGATAGCCACTGGCCAGCTTGCAGCTGCAAAAGGCTTCTGGCCAGGTCCTGTGAGCAACCAATACTGCAGCATACTTCATCAATTTGTGCCATACATTGCACTTGTTATTTGGCAATGGTGATTCCAACTCCATTTAGTTCTTATCCAGGGACGGGCATCAGTCCACTACAGCCCTTTAACACTCTGAGTTTCAGCTTCTTCATCTTCTTGCCACCTTGTTACTGGAGTGCGGCTTCCATTTGTACACATATCAAGCAACAAATGAATACCCTTCAGCCGACTGCTCCATCTGCATCGACCAGCAAACTGCAACACTGTCCTCCTTGCGCCTTAGGTGAGTGAGGCTGTATGGGAATGTGTGGTGTGATAAGAGACAGCCAGCAGGCACAGTACACAGGATTTAGAGAGGCTGACTGGCATCATGGCAGTCCAACTTGCAAATGGAGGAGGCAGGCTTTGATGAAAGACTGGGACTCCGAGGCCTTCATCAAAATGCTTGCCACCTCTATGTTGTGAAATGTTTTGGGCCTTCTTGGATGTTGCATGGCCCTGTGGAATAGGTTTTGGTCGAATGGCCGGACATGAAACATTGAGCAGCAGTTTGCTCATTTTTGAAAGAGCAGGTGGCTTCTGTTCGGCTGTTCACTGTCCGCTGTTCATTGTAATTTCAGCTGTGTAGGTGCTTGTTTGATGGATTCTGCTGCACTTATTTTCAGCTGTCAAAGGACTATTGCGCTGCCAGAGTGACCTGCAATTGTGGCATGACAGCTGGTTTGGTCAATTTTTGATTTTATTTTTGAACTGATTGTTTCAATTGTTTTTCTGGGCAGGTGGTCTTCATCAGTGGCACTTTGCAGTCTGCCGCTCACTGTTTCACTGTTCCACTGTTGGCACTGTTCCACTGTTCAACTGTCAATATATCAAATTTACACACACACACATACCTAATGATAAATCAACAAAAAAAACAAGGGGGCACTTGCTCAAGAACAAGGGGCCACTTGCAAGGAACAGAGATTCTATAAATAACTGACCCTGAGTCAGAGCCTAGAAAAATGCGTGACAAACACTTTCTGTTGCAATATGACGCTCAGGATACACCCCGACCAAGTTGGCACTCTTCTATCAAACTAATCTTTGAGAATCCGTCCAGAAAACGCCGTCGAGGCATCATATCACTCACGGGTCATTTCGTTGATAACAACACCGAGTTGGTAGAGGTTCAAGTTCGAACCGCAAGCTCTGACTCACACGTGGTTCGATTTGTTGTTCTAAGGCCCAAACACCACCCACTGGATATGGCCACCCTTCCTTAGCTGGCATGACTGAGTCAGTCTGAAAATGACAGAAGCTGACAGAAACTAACAGCCTATTTACTATTTACCGCATCCAGTAGCAGGATGGCAAACCATGGGAGGACTCCATTTAAAAGTCACCTTGGGTCAAGCTCTCCTTGTTTCAAACACTGTAGCTGTTGGCTTGGTAGACCAAGAATACAATTCAGAAGATTACAGTAAGCCATTGCAGTCTTTGCTGCTTCAAAATGTTTCAAAATCTAAATGCTATCAAATTCAAATATGTCCGCCGATGTCCATCTCCATTCATCTTCAAACTCTGAATTATTGGCTGCATATTATTGCTACGTGGCCGATCGTCTGGTCTCCTTTGGTGCAACCTAGCGACTGTACACATTCCCAGCCCAAGCATTCGGAAACCAATTTCAGGGCCTCGAGGGGGCAACAACTGACTGTAGAACATAAAGCATGCCACGCTCCTGATTGATCTGAAACCGTCAGAAACATCAGAATCATCAGAATATCATTTCAAATCCATTGGGTCTTGATTAAAAATAAGCTTCGGTGGTATCCCCAACAGGCGCAACATTTTATTTTTACAAATCTTTCTGAAGCGCGCTGCGAAGCCAAAAAAAACAAAAGGAAGAAAAACAAACTTCTCCGGGACCTTCTCTGCAACCTTCTCCGCAACCCTGGACCCTGCACCAAAGCCTCCCAGACCTTCTCCGGAACCTTCGGAACCTTCTCAACCCTGTTGAACCTCACCTGGCTCTGCACCAAACCCTCCCAGACCTTCTCCGGAACCTTCTCAGGAACCTTGTTGAACCTGACCCGGTGCCTGCACCAGTGCACACCGGAGCTATTCTGGGCTGAAGACCCCCTTAGCTTTCGTTGTTGGGGAAAAATCAACACTTGTACAAACATACAGCTCTACGTGGTTGCATACACTGAACATGGATAAGCATGGATATACCTCCCCACAGCCGCACACGGAAGGAGAGCAAATTTGGTGGGCATCATCCGTAAACCGTAAACGTTCTTAGTCGTTCCTCATGATAAATCTGGTCACCTGAGCAATATCTGAGCATCATCTCGTTTGGCCGTTTCAAGTCCCACGGGACTCTACTGCAAAAGGCCATCCTCCTTTTCTTTCGTCACTTTGGCCCTGCATTGGCCCTGCATGCTTGATTTATAGCATGCAACGCCGAGTCTGAGCGACGATTTCTGAAAAGGATGGAGCCAGTGGTGAGGAGCAACAAGGTCTCCCATATTTATGCCACGATTTTTTCTCCTTTGGGCATCAAATGCGATGAAATACCAAATGCATCCAGACGCCATCCTTTACTATGAAACATTCGATCACCTCGCGATTGCAAAGGTGGATGCCAGGCTACATTGAGCCCTCGGAAACCTATAGCTACTGAGAGTTCATCAGCTGGACATCAGCAGTGACACGCTGGAAACACAGCTTGCTCAAAAACGGTACCACAGTACCCATACGTTGGACATTGGTCAAGTACGGTCAATTGGTCAAGTGTTAGCAGTCTACTCGCTCATGCCCAGTGAGTAACAGGTAGGGGAAGATTTACGCATTTGCAAGGCTCCTTTCAGCCCAACAGGGGGGGGTGCAAAGCCATCCTGTGCTGGAGGCGTTCAAGTTTGTAGCATGTCAAAGGCTGGCAAATGGAGTGCCAGTGGGTATCGGGTGTCACCTTTTCTTGTAGCGATATGTATTGATCTCATAATTTCCACGGCTTTCTTTACAGCATTGCCTCCAAGAGGGGTGGCATTGCTTTCTACATGGCCAAACGGTGAAACTTGCGGTCAAAGAAGTCCAATGAAGCGAAGCAAGACCAAGCACAACCTGAGTTGCAAAGAAATGTGAAATGGGAAAACACATGACACAATTAATTGGAGCATCCAATTCTCAATCCTCCAAACACTTTCATGCAAACCAAACCGATCCAAAGCCATAAAACTATGTCAATGTAAAGCTACGTATGTAAAGCTGAAGCAAATGATAAGGTGCAGTGTAAAAAGGACGATGGGAATGATCTTCTTCATCAAACCCAAATCGGGCAAGGAGATGGAGAAGCCACCAAGGACATCTCCCCAACCACGTCCTTCCGCTGGAGTGACCAGTTGAGGATAGTCGTTGGGATCCTCGCGTCCTTTCCCTGCGCGTTTCTGATTGGCCTCACTCTGGGTCATGAACCACATCTCGAACCTTGGCAAAGTACACAGCCAGGTTTGCCGGACTCACTTCCGCCACTTCCAATGAAGTAACAGAGGGGCTGGACATGCCACACGGGAAAAAAAAAACACAACTTGGAACAACATGGAACAACAAATCTTTGGGCATGCGAAGCTGCGAAGTGATGCCATGATGAAGCATGACACACCGTGAGCCAAAGCATGAAACTGTTTCCAGAGCTCCAAGCAACTGCACAGAACCCACGTTCTCATCTTCCGCATCAGCTGCTGCTTCTCCACCTTCACCATCGTCACCACCAGAGCTAGCGGAGAATTGGAGGTCCGCTTTCTCAATGTAGATGCAATCCTCAGATCATCAACCTATATATATATATATCAACTATGCTGCATATGTTGAATGGTACTTGCTGGCGTTCCTTTTCTGGTCTTGCCATACAAGAAGGTAGACTTTGCGCAAAGCCGCTTTACATGGTTACCCTGAGTTCTCTGGATGGTCATCCAAATTCCACACAATACTATCAATTTATACTATCACTGTCTATCAATACTTATTGTGTGGAATTAAAAAGTATTAAAAAGTACAAGCAAAAAGTATCAGCACTTTGTTGCCGCATGTTGCCGCTAGCATGGACACACGCATCTAGCCAGGCATCCATATCCCTCGCCACACGCTCCACATACCGTCGCAAGTCAATGCTGACGGCGCCAATGAATTCATCGGCGGAAATACCTCACAGAATCTCAAAGATACCGGCAGACGATTTAGCTAGGACGGCTATAGGAGGAGTTTTTGGAAGGTACTGTGGAGACTATCTGAGATATTCTGAGATCATGTCGTGCGACATGCAAACTCAAAGAATCTTACCCTGGTGGCAAATAATGCTAATTATATAATCCGCCACAGTGCTTCCTGTTAAGTACAATTGTCTACGGTATGTGCAGGGCCAAAATTTTGAGAATTCCGTGCGCCCTTCGAACAAACAATTAACACATGTGACATCCTCCATGCCTCTCCCAAGACCCTTCCTTTAGCCCAGGTGCTATTGGCTTGGTACAGTTTCCTCAGCGATGGCATCATTGATCGACAAGAACTAATGAAGAGCCATGCGTTTACAAAGGAAATTGGAGATTGATATTGACGGATTGATGTCGTGCGCCCTGCTTTGGCGCGGCCCTTGAAAATGATCGATCCCCACTTCTTGCTGAAACTACCTACTGTGACGACTCTGCGGTTGACATTTTCACATCTGTCAGAATCTGTGGTGCAGTCGCTGGAACCAATTTCTTCATTTGTGAATTTGTGAAATAGTATTGCTCTGAAATTCATGGCGTTGTAGATTTTTTTGTCCAGCAACAGTTTCGATAGTGTTGCTGCAAACCAATTCACTCCATAATGTATAATAACAATAGTATAATACACTATACAATAATGATGCCCCGCTCCTTTAGTTGTCCCGGCGAAGTGCCGATTCAGTTCATGACAAAGTACTAGCATAACAGGAGCATGACAACTAACATGTTTTTGCCACAACAAAAGGGGGAACCCTTGGCCACATGGTAACATGTTGCTACGAGTACATGAAAAGAGATTGGGCTGAGCATCAAATCCATTGTGCAACTCTTCGTCGGCATCACGATGCGCGGATACACAATGCGCCAGTTGAAGATTGCGTTACCTGAGCAGCTTGAGCAGTTTGAGCAGCTTGAGCTACAAAAAAGTTCCCATGTTTTTCCACTTTTCTCAGAGCTGTCTTGACGAGGTGCCCGTGGAGCCGAAGTGAACGTCCGTGGCTTGAAGCTTGGGAAAACCCATGGTGACTCCTTCGTACTCCCGACCTCAATCTGTTGGCCAACTCCACCAACGAAACTGCACAAATCATCATGAAAACAAAGGCATGATGAATTACTTAATGAATTGCGATGTTCCCTAGATCCTCCAAGGAGTCTTGCAAGCAGCAAAGTGGCATTCCAAGTCCACTGTGACCTTGACGTCAGTCTTGGTGCCATCCCACAGTTTGACCTCAAGGATCTCAAGGCGGTGCAGCAATAACTGGTGTGGGGGTTCTGTTCCTAGAACTTCGCACATCCCAGGTGGGCTCTAAAGGCATGGCGGCATGGTTTAATGTCATGCTGCCAAGCGGCATTTTTGCAGGTGCGGATCACCAAGCGAACCTCGATCTCCATGGCAGGTGGTTTTCGAAGTTCGGACGCCTCCCAAATGCCAAAGCGGTGGTGTCTTGGCGGCAGAGTCTAATTTCCCTCCAGCTGTGAGGAAAAAAAAAGAGAAACATACAGAAACACTGAGCGTTTTTTTCCCTAAGCGTTTTTCCCCTGGAGAAACACTAAACGAAGAGCAAATGTGCCTTGATGTCAGATGCACGCACGCTATCTATCATCTCAACCCACATCTCGATACCTGAAGCAAGTGAAAATCGGAAGCCTTGATCAACTGCTCCGACTCTGCAATTTTACGCACAAAGAAAGGAAATTAAATAATATGCATTCCAGCATTGAAATCTCCAGTCCTGCGGCAGCCTAATGTTTGCGTTGTATTTGTGTTCTTGGCCCACATGCGCACTATCTATAATCAACATAATTATGCAACTCACACCGTAGTACTTCTACACTCTACACCACCATCCGGCTTTGCCTCTTCATGATGGCATGTTCAGCGTAGGATTCCGCTCTGGCTTGCTGTTTTCACCATTCTGAAGCATGAACATATTCTACACCCGTGCACGCCATTGGCACAGCTTCTGATTGGCATCCCTTGACCCAGAAGAAAGGCTCCATTCCAAAGATTCCAAAGATTCTCCAAGGATATTCCAAGGTGCTTCCGCAGTTTTGCCCCGAGAGTTGCGGGTTGATCAAGGCCCGATTCTCGGTGGGGATCTGCTGTCGTCGATCCATTGCATCCCGCCAGGAAGCTGAGTGCCATCGGTCCTGGCAGAAGCTTGAAATATATATATATATATAATATTGTTAATTAAAAAAATATTAAAGTATATTTATCATGATCATATCACATAATGGAAAAATACCATATATAATCCATATATATCCATATATTATCTATCATTCAGGAAGTTTGAGCTTTGAGGGACTCTGATGCCCTATTATAGATTCCCAACATATCCTAACATCCCGCGGTTTACATCCGGATACGGTTTACATCGGTATTCCCAGTACATGATGTAACATGATGTAACATGATGTAACATTGGTATACACCAATCGCACAGCAGCATGCAGAGCATACCGCAGCATACGACAGCAGACCCCTGAGCCATCCTCCAGGTCAATCACAGTACTGCCAATCAGTTTTTCACCGTTGATGGCTTCACCAAATGCATCTTGATAATCGAAGAGGTCCACCTTTGCGCAGCTGCATAGAGGATGAAAAGGGTCAAACCATACACCCATGATAGACCTACGTACTGTAATATACTGTATATATCAATAACAATAATAACATGGTTGTCATGGCATATTTAGACCTCAAAACAATTTCAAAACCAAATTTAAATGCATATATGATCATATATGCATCATAATGCATCAATATCAAAGCGAGGCCCCACGCCTGCAATCTAGCCTCTGCAGGCATCACGATATCACGCTCCTGGCTGAATTCTCGGGAAATTGTGCTGCCAGTGGCAAGAATTGGCAAGACATATCCGAAAGGGAAAGTCATAGGAGGCACAGCGTGAGCGAGGAATCTTGCCACATCTTGCCTCTACAAGCGACTGTTGTGGCCAGCGTGGCAGCGTGCCATAATTGTTAAAACCACAACACCAAAAATCCTGAGAAATGATCTGCGCAAGAAATCTCGGAAAGCATTCTTGCTTACATCCCTTATGTACAAAGGACCCCTGGAGGTTTGGAGATGCTAAAGTCAAACGGTCACCACCTGTCCTGCGGCTTTGGGGACCATGCAAGAATGAATCACCCTAAGGAAATACAGCCCGAAATAATTCAAGATAATCCAAGAATGTAAATCAACATATTATAATATATAAATTTATCATGGTTCAGCATGGTTCAACATGATTCTGTATGCTTCTGTGGTGCTAACATATTTTCGATCAGCATCGCCATGTTCGGCTTCCGGATAAAATCTTCCAGTCAGCCGGTTCAACCCCAGCGGTTCTCCTCGACCCGATAAAAGCTCGGCACGTTGGTGTTGAACTGGGCCATGTTCCTGCATTCAGCATCATCCAGCCGGGCCCGGCAAAAATAAAGCAGCGTCTGTTCTCCATCCCTGGTAGTGCTCATGCATATCCAAACATAATCAGTCGTGTGACATCGACAAAAGATAATGGCTGAACCTTGCATCAGGGATATTCACTTTGTCTTGTTCCAGAATGTCCCAGATCACCTGGATTCACCTGGCATACTCTGAGGAAAAAAACATCCAAGGATCACTGATATCAACAGTACATCCCGTCCTCATGGAGACCAACACATTGCCCAACTTGTAAGCCAGGTAAGGGTCGATAAAGGCCTTCCCAAAGAAGCCTTCCACCTAGGTTGCCAGCCAGCCCCAGCCCCCGCAACAGTGATTAAACCATGTTAAACCTGAGCGAAACGAATTGCTTGGTGCTCCCTAGTGCTGATGCTGCCTGTCATTCTCACTACACCTGCGCCAGAAATTGGATCAAAAAGAACATTTAGGAACGCAAGCAAGGCGAACGCCCGCTCTGACCAGGTCAAATTGCCCACATTTGCCCACCCAAGCAAAGCCAATCAGCCAGGCCACCTGCTTGCCAAAAATGCAAATGGCTTTGACAAAGTAGATCCGCACACGAATCCGCGATGGCACACGCTCCTTGTTTTTGAAGCGTGAAGTGAGCTTGGCCACCTGAGTTGCGTGGGGCCAGCCTTCCGCTCAAATGTCCGACTGATGTTTTCCTCATATTCCTGGGGAAATCTGGAGACAAGTTCAAAATCATTCTACGTTCACATTCGTTCACAACGTTAACACGTTTCCTAACTATAGTCGTCTGAATTCATGCACATCAAAACACAAAGATACACAACGCGTTGTTCCGCATGCTCAGTTCTTCGATGACTTTCCGACACTGAATATCGGATATGCTGGATGCAGGTTTATTAAATGTACAATGAATTCAGGGATATAAAGGCGACCGAGCAGATCCGAGCAGCATCAAAGGCGTAAGAGTCCAGGTCATCGTCAAAGCCTCAGAACCACTTCGATGTTCAATCCATAAGGAGGCATAAATACAATTGCAAATGCTACATACCCAGTGTCGCGCAAGAAACAGGCTAAATCACACGTGCTGTATGAATCTTTATGAATCCTTATACTGCATTCCCACCATTAAGAATTGAGATAATTTACAGTATAATTTTGAGTAGTGAGTAGTGCCGGTAGCGTGCAACGGATCGAAATGAGCTGTTCAACGAAAATCCCAGCGAGGTGCAGCCACTTCATACCTTCCTGTGACGGGAAAGATTGAGAGAAGAACTGAAGAACCTGCCGTAGCCACCAAGGGCACTGTATTAAGCTATATAGTTACAAAAAAAGTGATAAAACGCGTTACGTATATAATTTACATACGTGCCTCATTTAATATACATCACTACCTACTGTACCCCATTATGCCAATCTGATGTCATGTTTGCAGTTTATCATTGTTTGCCGTGCCTCACTGCTGACCACTATCTCTGCCAAGGGGCCCACAGATCTGCGAAGCTTGGCAATATCTTCCTCCGTGACTCGAACGCCTAAGGAAAGCACGAATAGCCACAGAATGAACTTCTTCTCATTTTTGCGAGTTCAATGGTGTGACAAATGGTGTGACAATGCTATTTTTTTCAGACCTTTTGCCAATCTCCAGAAGTCAACGAGCGTTCAAAGTTAAACTGCCCCAATATTGAAAATGAGATCTGAACCAGGCAGCCCCTAAGCAGCCCTAAAGAATGAAAATGCATCAACTACCAGGACCTCTCATTGCATCACCTTGAACGGAATCGTGCTGGCCAGTTTTCATCACTTTCCCGACAAGCAATCCAAACACATCGACACCCAAGGAATCCCAAGGAATTTGGCAAGGCACTTTCATGATGCGCATGTTCCTGCTCCTTTTTATGAGCCGCTGCAACGTGGGTCTCTCCCAACAACATCTCCGTGGCATGGGCCGCTGATTCAACAGCATGGACCGCTGAGTGGGCCGCTGAGTGGGCCGCTGCAGCTACGAGCCCACCCAAGCCGCGCAGGGCCCCGACCGCACCGGTACCGGTGGGGCTGGCAGCAGGTGTGGCTGCAGGGGTTGTGGCTGCAGGTGTGGCGGGGCCAGCCACTGCTGGAGGCTCCTCACTTTCCTCTGACAGTTCTTCTTGGAGCACAGCACCTCGACAGGCGACATGAAAAACCACATGGATCACCAGAAATCGCCTTGAAATATTTGAGATTGCTTGTAAACCTTGGAAGACGACAGTGATAGACTGGGGATGTCTTAAAAAAATGTCGGCTCAGAAATTGCCACGGAATGAAGTGGCAAAGGGCGAAGCACTTCAGAAGACTTGAACAGGCAAATCAACTGGCATCCACTGCATTGATGCAAACGGCATGGTGGGCATCTGTATTTGGTGCCTACCTGCAGCCCTCATTCTGAAATGTGATGTGATCTGCGCTGACTGATGTCCCTCTACATTAATTACATCACGATCATGATATATCATGATGATATGTCCACCCCTGCCATGATAAACCTTGGATTCATCACAACTAGAACTTCTCCGGTTCCTGGCCTGTCTCCTGGTGAGCATCTGAATCCCAACCATCCATCAGTTTGAAGCAACACTTCACAAAGCCGAAGACTTTGTCCTTAAGATCCGAACTCTAGTCATTCCTGTTCCAAAATGTTCTGACTCAAAACATCTCAAATCGTCATTTTACTCAGATTCAACCCCCCCGGGAAGTGAAATCCTACATGGCGAGTTTGCAGATCTTTGGTGAAATCTTCCAGATCTGTTTGAGTAAATCCGTCAGACTGCTTTGATTACAAGGGTGCTCCAGGCTGCAGGAATCAGTCATTTTTGCCCACCAAGCACTTCCACTTCAACACCCAGCACCAGATTGTCTCGAGTCTGGAGGTCCAAAATGGTCCAAGGGTCATGGTAGAAATTCCAGTCTGCCAGCTCGTCATCTTCTACGATATCCGCATTTCGCATGAGAGGCGCATTGCGAAACCAGAAATCAGGCCTCACGGGCTGAACATGGAGCGATAATGAGCATTAATGAGCCATGAACGCAAAAGGATGGTTTCGCATAGCTTAGCCTCTCCATGCATCTCCAACAAAATCAACAAAACGGGGGAAGGGTAGGGACCTCGCATGCACAGGATGGGGATCTGCCAGGACACTGGAAGACATGTATCTGCTTGGAATCCTCCAGTTTCCCACGGAGTCGTATCCCTGCTCCTCCGGCTTCTCCATGGGCTCTCTCACCAAAGCAGGTGGGGAAATTCCCAAGCTGTTCCATGTTCAGCACATGCTCCTGTGGCAAGAAAAAATAAGAAAAGGCAGCAAATCTCTGCCAGAGCAAACTGAAAAACACTACAAATCAATAAATAATATTTCAGCATGATATCTTTTTGTGTAGACTTGGGTTTCTTGGCATGAGCTTAACAATTTTAAACATTTAATATCACTTTGTCATCAATACTGTTGTTGACTTTCAATTTTGTGAATTCCATGTCCATTTTCAAGGGCCAGGTCCGAACCAAGCTTCAACAGAAATTTCAGGTCTTTGTGATCGCTCAGCAACTCTCAAAAGATGCATGGGTTTTGCTAACCAAGTAGTGTTTGCAGTGTTTGCAGTTTTCATTTTCTCTGCACTGCAACTTTCAACCTATCCACTATATCTCTACATAATCACTAGTTCGCCAAAACCCTGAGATCCCTGAGACAACAACAGCTGAAGTACAGCTCCAGCATGTTCCGTCCTCACGCAGCTGGAGGACTTCACGATCCTCTGGCAAATATCCCGCCTGAGTTGATCGAAGCAGCTGCCATGCGCAGGCCGATGCAATTGCAGGATGCCACATATCATGAACACGCCGATGGAGAGAAAAAAACATGATATGATAAACATGACATTGGCAGCCTTTCTGCACATACATTCACAATCCCCTCACCCTTTGGCAATTGGAACGCGTGCAAGCATGGTGGACATGTGTAGCACGGAATCAAACAACCCAAAAGGCGTCCTTCGCCTTCTCCGCTCATACATTTTGAACGTATTTGAGAACAATACGGTCCTTACACCGGTCACCTCTGACAGACTTCTAGCCTGCTCATATCCTCTGCTGCATTTGCTGCCCAAGTGCTGGATTGAAAACGGACTTGAAAGGTCTGAGTTCCAGTGGCAATGCTCGAGAATCGATGACTTCGGCCTTCTCTTCTTCCATGGTGATCAGGGACTTCATGTAGTCCAACCTCGGTCTTTGCAACTTTGGCACTTTGGTTCAGGGCGGCTCCTTTCCAACAGGTTTCCAAAAGTGCCACGAGCAAACGTCATTGAATAATATTGAAAAAATCCCCAAACAGTGTGGCCACACTGAGGGGTTCTTACGGTAATTAACAGTTAAGGCCCGGTGTTCAATCGAGGTGGTATCCGGGGCGTCCGGCATTTTCCCTGCAAATTTCCGTCCAAAATGGCTCTTGTGAAATGTCCATGCGCATATCGCCTGCGCAGGCTCGCACACACTGTGCTTCCCGGTCTTGGGATCGGTCTTCCTCCTCAACTTCATCATCTTCCTCCTCCTCCACATCAACATCATCATCTTCCTCTCATCATCATCATCATCACCACCATAATCATCATCATCATCATCATCCCCATCCTCACCATCATCATCATCATCATCAGCGGCAGCAGCAGCAGCAGCAGCACCATCCTCATCCTCATCCTCCTCCTCGTCCTCCTCCTCCTCATCATCATCATCATCCTCCTCATCCTCATTCTCATCATCATCATCATCGTCATCATCATCATCATC
>Ga0126342_10007017_pt1 | contig 20067 bp, 17 predicted proteins | sample Cyp1metagenome_FD_92528 | JGI IMG/M metagenome (GOLD analysis project Ga0126342, IMG submission 92528) | Coral microbial communities from Lord Howe Island, Old Settlement Bay, Australia - Cyphastrea 1 metagenome | ecosystem: Host-associated > Invertebrates > Cnidaria > Coral ... | reverse complement strand
TACGCTGCTGACATGTTCTTGGAACTTCTGGGGCGCTCTTGATGCTACGCTGCTGACATGTTCTTGGAACTTCTGGGACGCTCTGGAACTTCTGTGACGCTCTTGATGCTACGCTGCTGACATGTTCTTGGAACTTCTGGGGCGCTCTTGATGCTACGCTGCTGACATGTTCTTGGAACTTCTGGGACGCTCTTGATGCTACGCTGCTGACATGTTCTTGGAACTTCTGGGGCGCTCTTGATGCTATGCTGCTGACATGTTCTTGGAACTTCTTGGGCGCTCTTGATGCTACGCTGCTGACATGTTCTTGGAACTTCTGAGACGCTCTTGATGCTACGCTGCTGAAACGCTGATAGACCTGGCCAAGATGGCAAACAAATGCCGCTGAAGATGAGGAAAAAACACTTTTGCTTGAAAGCGACCTCGAATCACATTTTTTGAAAAATAATCCTTTGAAATGCACAATTCCAATGGTTTAAAAAAAGGCCTCGCCCTCCTGTAAATACCAACGATTCCTGCTGTTGAAGATGAGTGGGTACTTGTGGAAATGCCGGAAAACGCAGGATTTTTGAAAGATGACTTATGACGCCATGTGCAAATTTCCCAGGGTCGCTGTTGGCGCCGGTACCTGGTTTCTCTTGGCTACGAATCCCAACGGTCCCTATTTGGAGAGGTGTTTGCTTGACATCAGACTGCGCTACGTGGCTACGGAAGATGGGTCTGGCGTCCGGACGCCCCAGTCATGGAGACGGCCGAATTGGGTTTGAACTTAGGCAGCTTGGGTATCCCATCAGACTCATCAGGCAGGTTTCAGCACAATAAAGTGTAGCTGCATGTTGTCATCCACATCCTTTCCAGCTCTTGTGAATGATGTGACCTCAGACCCTACAATTCACACAGAGGTTCCATTGTCGCCCTCCCCACACAGAATATAATATATAGAACTGCAATGAAATTCAAGACAGCCACTGGCAGGGCTGAGATTTTGCAAGTTCCAACGGTGCGGTGCCCAAGGTCCTTCCACTAGACTAAGGCGCAAATTGCACAAACAGAAAGCGCCTCACTAGTCATCCCTCATTCTGCCACAATACCGTCCAAGGTCGTGTCCTAAGTCTAAACAACCAAATTTGATCAAATTTGCACTTCCAACGAAACTCTTGCAGATCCCTTCAGATTTCCCGTTGTTAGAAGCAAACAGAACTAGGATAGCCATGGATAGCCTCTATTTTTGGGAGCCTTCTTTCACCGCTCTGCTATGAAGGATCCAGAAGTGGAGGCTGTCGGCTCGCATTCAGAAGGCCTGGTAAAGCCGACATGTCACAATATGCCACAATTATCCGATGCCTTGGAATTCGTGGTCCCCAGCCTTTGCAACTGCGGGTGGCAGATGGTGGCAGGACAGGCCAACCTTGCTCTACTGGAGCTTTCTCCTGACCGCTTGGGCTTAGCTGCCTGGAGCTCAGGATAGCGGCTTCCAAGCGGCTTCCAGGACACTTGGAGAGTGATTAGAAGAACTTGGGGTCAGTCGGATTCTTCATTTTTATAATATCATTTAAATCATATATTTAAATGACATACAGTACAGTAATGTACAGTATGTATTTGTGTAAATTTCAGTCAGCTGATATGGTCTTGGTATATCAGTGAACTGTAGGCTGTACCTTTTCTTTGACTTATCTCCTTTGGCCAGGGCCAGCAATCGAGCACTGCGTGAATCTTGGGATGCCAGGTGCAGATCTCTTAGGTCTCAGCTTTGTTGGCTTACAGGAGGCCGGCCAGGTAGGTAAGAGGAGATGGCTTAATCAAGCTGCGCACTAGACAAAGCGAGAATACCACCCATGCATCCAACGAACATGAATCAACATGAATCAACATGAATCAACATGAATCAACATGAATCAACATGAATCAACATGAATCAACATGAATCAACAAACACAATCTGCAGAATCATGAGTGACTAGCCTACTGCTGGGCATGCATGCGTACAGAAGCTGATGAAACTGTAAATACTGAACCACAAAACAAGCCTTTGGCGATTCGGACTGGCTGGCTGGCGACTTGAGATGACCTGAGCCCCGTTGGCGCCATGGTGGGCCCAGTGGTAGACTCAGGTCCAAAGGATATTGATGCAGTTTTGGTAGTGCCGTGGTGAAGCATATACTGATTATATCTGATTATATCTGATTATATCTGATTATATCTGATTATACTGTGACTGTAACAATGTTTTATCATGTTTTATGAAACATGTGGTGTGGTGACTCAAATGCTATCATGTAAGATCGGGGCGTTGAATTAAGTTCGAGTTGGTGTGAACTTTTGGACGGACAGAGTTTCCTTTCGTTGCTGAGGTCTTCACCAAGCTCCGGCCATGGACTCTCAGGTGGACTGCGTTTGGAAACAGAATCTAGGATGGCATGCTGATCATGCTCAAAGTTCAATCAGAAACCCTTTCTTTCTCGACTCCTAAGCGTTTCAGTTTAGTTTGGACATCTCAGATTTATCGCTGGTTGCAGCATGTTCAGGCTGCTCGGTGTCTATCTCTGCAGTGCTTGCGCTGTGAGCCTCTTCGTGAAGGGCTTTCCGTGGCCAAAGATGCCACGGAAGGCATTGCCTCGGCCTGCCACAGAGCGTGAGGTGCGCCGGTTGTGGGTTGTATGAGTGAGAAGCAACCCCAACTTCCACTGACAGTGTGCCATTGGGGAAAGGAAACCCGACACAGACGAAAAGAGGCCACACAGACATTTGGGAAGTGGTGCCCAGTTGCCAAGGGGGACATGGTCTATGTCAAGTTCATCGAGCTGGCACGAACCCAGGGTGCATCAGAGGCTTGGGGGCTAGCTGGGGCCATGACAGGGCAATTTGCCCTACGCCCAATGCTTGCTATTTTTGTTTTTTTCCATGAAACATCAGTAGCAAATGAAAGCGGACAATATCTGAGAGACATTCATATATCTGGGTAAATTATAACGACCTCACTGTTCTCCCTCACTGGAATCATGGTTAGTAAAGGGAATCATCCCCAAATGGGCCTTAATTATTAATAATTCAGGTTAGTGACATATAATTTACCCAGATATATGAAGCACACTGATACCATCTGATACCCACAGGTCGCACTGTCATCACCTGTCATGGTGCAGTTGCCGTTTTGAAGGCCTTGACTTTTGCCTCCAAAGAGATGCCCAAAAAGTTCTGCAACTTGCATGACCCAAGGGACGGGCAGTTTCCACCCAACCACAAGTGGCCTGGTGCAAGTTGTTGCTTTTCATGGCAATGCCAGGATAGATGGTGGGCCAAGATGGGGCAAAAATATGCAAACATGGGCAAAAGATGGCAAACGCCCTCAGAGTGAAACTGATAAACAGTTTTGTATTTTGAGATCACCAGGCCAAGTTGAATGGATTACTGTAGTATGAAATCTCATGAAATGTTGTGGTATAGGCCACCAAACACCTCACGCAACCAGCTGGATGAGTCGGACGAATTGCGGAGTGTTAAGCTTCTGAGTTTGAAACTTCAAAGCCTCTCTTATCCTCTCTTGCTCCTGCCTTGCCTCGCTCTCTCTCCTTGCTTCTCTTCTTCCGCATTGCAATGATAGTGAGTTATAATATGTTATAATTATCAAATTATATCAGCAAAGCAAGGTTTTAGTTGCATAGCTCTCACCTTTTGTGAGGCATGAACTTCGGCAACTTGACGCCTGCCTGCACAGTCAGAAGCCTCTTTTATTTGTGTATGGATGTACTAATGTACTTATCGTCTTTTGTTCAAGATGATTCACTTGGTCTGAGCACTTCCGGATATCAGGAAAAAAGCAGCTGCCTTCTTGGCATGTCAGCAGCAAACTTCTGAACGATCGGGAAAGGGCGAGAGTCACCTGGACACCCTGGATCCCAATGAGCTGCCGCTGTTGGTCTCAACGGCCATGAAACTGGAAGTCTGTAGCAAATGTGCTAAGGGCTCCGTAAAGAAAGGCCTGAGGATTGGGGGGTCAGACTGCAATGATGTTGTCCATTCAAGGGTTGGTACTGTATGTTGATATTGCTTCTTTATACACACGTGAGAGAGGTTTGTAATGTTTTGTGTTCTGTGTCGTGCAAAGGCCAATTCAACGTATATAGTTTAATCAGGCATCCAGGATCCAGGTGGAATAATATCCAGCGTGACTTTGTCACAGTAGATTCAGTAGATCATTGATGCCACAGCACATGACGATGCAAACATGTTTCAACAGTGTTGTTTCTACAGATCCATGACGTCAAGCGAACGTCAAATCTGCCCATGGCTGCTCCACTTGGACGTTGCCAGGTGGATTTGACCCATTGAGCAAGCTGCAGGGCCTGGCAGAAGAGCTGCAGATGGCAGTGACGCCAGCAGGATGCTTCAAAGAATGAGCCCTGGCTTGGGATGGCTTGGGATCTGGGGGATGGGTAGGGCCCAGTGGGTGGGGCCCAGTGCCCAGTGTCCCAGGAGAAGGGCCCCAAAAAAGTGACCAGCAAGAAGATGTTGAGGGAGAAGTGTAGATACGCGGGTGCCACATCTCTCTATGCACAGTGAAACTGCATGGCAGTTGCTGCAGAGGATGGTGAGTACATGGTGGCAATCATAAGATGAACATGGCAAACCGAACATCTTCGGACAGAAGTCGGCCAAACAGACATGCACTGCCATTCAGATGCAGCACCCCGGCGCACCCCACTTCTTTTCTGAGGCAAGCAGGGTCCTAATGCCAGATTGGAAACTTGACAAAATTGGTGCATGGTTTGGAGGTCTGAGGCAGGTCCTTCTACGAGCTGGTTTTCCCTTCCACTTTTGCTGAGTCTCACAAACACAGTCATGTTTTGGAAATCAAGCTGGATAACCCTAAATCATCCAAGATTTCACCACCATGCTTCTTTCACAGACATTGTGTCTTTCTAAATCTTTCTAAACACTTTACCCTACAATCCAGAAGCTCAAAAGTATGGAAGACAGACAGAGCTGAGGTACAGCCTGATGAGGACACACTGGGATCCCTTCAGCACAGCCTGACTTAGAATGGGATGTTCAAGACACGTGCTGTAGAACCTGGCCCCACGCACATTTCCAGTTTCAGATGCTGAGTGCTGCAACAAGATTCTGAATTCTGAAGTGCAACATTCGCCTACTTCACTGTTTGATTCGCCTAGAACAGTTTGAAAGCCACTGCAACTCTGACTTCATATGGTCGAGGTTTTGCAGCAACTTGATGCGCTTCGTGGTTTCATGACCACCAGGGTGACATGCACCAACTCCGCTTGGCAGGAATCTGTTGTTGAGAGTTTTCATGGGATCGATAGCGAAGCTGCTGTGCGGAGACCTGTGCATTCTAGGTATGCAGCGACCCAATATGATTTGATTCATATTTGATTCAATATGTAAAATGATTGGCTGGCTCCAACAGAGAATAGGGACGTCAACTCTTGCCCCTCAGGTCTGGAAAACTCAGAAGCCCAGTCACACCGTCACGCCTCGTGCTTGTTGCAATGAGCCAAGGCTGCCCGAGTGGTTGACAGCATCAGAAGCGTGGCAAGAGCAGGACTGCAATGCCCGAAAAAGCAATGTTTAATCACAAGCGCTGGTACAAAAGGCGTCCAATCATTCATTTTCCTAACCCCACCTCCTGTTCAACACGGTCAACACGTTGATGTGTGATCATTGCCCAACCCCATGCTGTAAGGACAGGAAGCTTCGAAAGCCGCGCTGCCAAGAGGTAGCAGTGATGGGCTCAGGTTTAATCATTTAATCCAAGGTATATCGATTTGTATTGCGCAATGCTTCAGATTTTGCACGTGGTTTCCGATGGTTTCCGAATGTTTCCTGGGCCCAGAGATGCCTAGAGTCATCCCACAGGTTCGCAGGTCGCCCCGAGGCCACCAAAGGACCAGGGACTGGCTGTCCAGGCTGTACAAGAGTGACATGATCAGGATATATCAGGATATATCAGGATAATATAATGGCATATAAAGATATATAAAGATATAAAGATATATAAAGATATATAAAGGCTTGGAGTCCGTGCGTTCAGAATGTGAAGCTTCATCAGGAGGCATGACTGAAACCAGCTGCAGGTACTAAATCCAACAGCATTTGTCAGCCGGATGCGGCTAGCGTTGACATTGACATCACATCAAAAACATATAAAACATATAAATAAATAAATCAATAAAATTAGAAAAATAAATAAATAAACAAAAAATATATATATATATTTATACAATTATATATATATATATAGCTAATATCAAATATATAATACTCCTCTAGGAGGCGAGACGGTTGCAGGTCCATGGCCCTTGGACCCGTCGTAGACACTACAGGACAAAGAAAAGCGTGATCGTGTGCGGAAGTCCGTGGAGAGCCGAGTGGCAAACATCCTTGAGGGCTTGCCGGTGCGCCTTCGGGCGCTGGTGCTCTCTTTTTTGAAGCTTAAAGATCACTGCACTTTTTTGCTTCATCACTGCAGTCTTTTTAATTTCCATCAGGCTTGCGAATGAAATTATTGATGTCATCGTTCGGAGGTACGCTTTGCAGGAGAAGATCTTCTTTGACTCCTTTAGCTGGCTAGCTTTATTTGGTAGTGTAGTCCACAGATATCCATAGTCCTCCATAGTCAATGTGGCAACGTTTCTCCTTAGTGGCCCCGTGGCTGCTGGAAGTTTTAACTGCACCTACAGCTTTCTCCACTGGGAGTTACGAAGTCAGTCCTTGGAAGCCTGGCTCCAGTGCATTCAGAGAAGACTCAGCGGTTTTCGGTGCATGGAGAAAGGATGAGAAAGGAAAGGTATGGCTGGCCATTGCACTTGTAGGAATGAGGAGCTAAGATGGGACTGGTCAAGATTTCTGTTCAGTAGTATCTAAAGAGCAAAAGAGGTAAGATATTGTAAGACTCCTCACACAGTCACTGTGCCTGGGGTCACCACTGTCATCCGTTTAATATGTTTAATTGGACCCAGGCAGCAATGACAAGTTGGCACGGTTCCAGTGGTGGGTGCAATATTTGGTCTAGATCCAGAGCCCTCACAACATGACTGTCATGACTGATCTCATCATCATTGGACTGGTTGCATTACCCGGTTGACTGATGTTGACTGCAGGCAACAAACAAACCATTGATCAATGTCCATTGCCTAGGTCGAGTGGGAGTTGAACTCCAAGTGGCGTTTTCACCTCAGCTGCGCCAAGAATATCTCAGCGGTGTCTCCCCCGTAGTTTCCACATGTTTCCACCAGCTTACAGCTATAGGGTATAATCATGTACAATCATGTACAATCAGTATAGTCCTACAACGGTCTTCTTTGCCGTGACTGTCAGCAGTTGGAGCTAGGTCTTGACTTGGTGAGAGTCGACACCTCAACATTTGCCATGAGAACGTGGACTTGAACTGTGTGGTGTCACAAGCACAGCACTCTTTGAAGTCGCGGGGGGGGCGAGCTCCCTCAGCTTCCCCTGGTACTTTTCCAGAAATCCAGAAAACACCTGTTCACCTTAGGAAAGCTACAGCATGCTACAGCCAAGCCTCTTCAGAGTTGACTCACAACTGACTTTGGGATCTTTGGGCGCATCTGAACGCACTGAGGCAGTGTACCTGGCACTCAGGGTGCTAGTCACAGGCAAGGCGGAATGTTGCAGGGGTCATCACAGGTCCACAAGAGAAGAGTCCACGATGATCGCATAAGTGAATGGACAATATGAACAATATGAACATCTGGTCACAATTAGTCACTTAAAATTGTCACAAAATCATCTAAACTGGGGCGGGCATGTGCGGGCATTTGGATTTTGGATGTTGTGGCTGGGTTTTCTGGACCTCACAGAGGTGGATCCATTGACTGCCTCAGGTGGTGACCTGGTGATTCACTTGCCGAGCTGCTTCACTCGCTTCACTGCAACAGTGCGCCCACCAGCAAACGTTTGGAAGGAGGAGTTGTGTTTTCATTTCCTGACGTTTTCTGACTATATGAAATGTTTAGTTAATCCTGGTTAGTCAGTTCACGCCCGAAAATATCGACGGGGTTGAATTCATGCTTGAAAACAATGTATCGCTGAACCGAAACATCCAAAGTTCAAAACTGAAGAGGACAGAGCAGATGTTTGAGTAGTTTCTTGGCACCAGATGATACAAGTGCAGGTCTTGGCCATCTTGGCAGTGAATTTTGGGCGAATCGCTCTTGCCCAGCCACCTGTGCCTTGCTTGGGATATTTTGCAAAAGGCCAGAACTTTGCATCTCTTGAGCTTCTCACTAGTTGTGAGGACAATTGACATTTTGTTTTATGTTGTTCACCTTTGCACATGAAAAACAACTGTTGACGTAGAATACTAACATCCGCGGCCAAGATGCAAAATAGCAAAACGATGAAACACACAATGAAATTCAATAAAATCAATAAATCATAAAAACAATATAACACATAATGTATAGCATGTATAGCATGTATAGCACAGGTACAGTGCAACCAATCCCGGAACAGCTGGGATGGTCCAAGTCCAGTGACTCTTCCCAGCGCCCCAGCTGCGACGGAGTCCTAGGTGCCCTGTGCGGGCTGCTTTGTTGTTTGCAATGCCTACCAAGCAGCTTCAGGCTGGGGAGATTTGGAGACGTTTCTTCCAAACATTTACACAATTCCAAACATATCCACACCTTTCCACGCATGATATCGCATGATCATATTATTTTGCTATATTTTGCTATTCTACTTTCCTCGCCAGTTGCAGCCGGGGCTTCCAGCTGTGTCTTGCATGCATTGTGGTACGAACCTCAGGGCGAATCGTCAGGGTGTGGAACACGTGGGACATCTCCGACTGTCAGTTTAGCTGGCATAGCTGGGCTTCCGAGGTCCAAGATGAAGACTCTCAAGGGCACCTCAGTTGCACAGGCCAGTGTGGAAAGACACTTGATGCGGGAGGTGGGACCGCCATACTCAAAGTGTTGCTGGTGGGCTGTCATGCTTTGAATTCTGCAGGTCTTGCCTGGCAGCCTGCTGAGCAACACTGCAGGCGGCCTCAGAAGGCCGCGGATATGCTGATCACTCTGATGATCATTCAAACAGATTTAAAATTTACTGTAGTCATTATTTAGACATATTCAAACATGTTTGACGCATTCAAGAATAATATTCACGCAAGCAGTCATGAAAATTGACCACAACTTGATCACAACTGCCACCGGTATCCACTAATGAAACCATGACCAAAGCTCGGTGGTCGTCGCAGGTACCTCACAGATGTGAACAATCGCATGATGGACTGCGAGCTGAGCCGTGAGCTGGAAGCTCAGGGTGGCAGGGAAGGGGGAGCATCCCAGACTGACTTAAATTGGGACGTAAGATTGCACCTTTCTCCAATTGCAGAATGCCAACAAGACATAACAAGACCCCAAAGGAGGCTCCATGAAGTCCAACAGGCTTTGATCAATGCTTCCGATCATTTCCTGTTTGTGTCTTTGGTCACAGAAAGCCACACTTTGAGGCCTGGACCGATTCCCACTACCAACGCAGGCAGTGCCGCAAGACTGGTGGTGGCTCACTTGGAGGATGCACCAGTGCTATACCCAAGGGAAGGAAGAACACTATTGTGTTTGCACATTTTTGCTGGACACATTTGCCTTGTCACAGAAATCTACAGTGAAAACATGGAGACCTACATGCAAAATTATGCAAACAGCAATGACAATAACATCAATAACAACAGGCATTTGCAACATCAACACCTCATAACACCTCAAATCTTCTTCCCAGTTCGGGGTGCAAATGGGTTTACATTTGCCTGGGAGATTTGCTGCGGCACCTGACGGAGACGAGAATCAAGTCAGATGCTCAGTACGGGGGGCATTCCGTTGTGCTGCACAAGTGGCTTTGGTACAGGCACTTGGATACTTGCCTCGTTTGAGCATGTTTGAACCACATATAAATACAATTAAATACATATAATATATTATAATATACACACATATTCAACCTCATATTTATATAAATAATTTTAGATATATCTACAGTACATATTAATCATATGCCATCATATGCCATACAGTATGTATATATATATTTATAATTATATATATAATATATATATATATATATATAGATATATAGATATATACACACATATATACTTATGTAGAATCGGAGACGTTGGATGGCCTTGGTTGCTTTTTTGCACGTGAATCGTGAGATTCACTTTGTCATTGAGTCAGTTCACCCGAAGCTGTTTCAGCTCCCAGCCCTGGAAAGCTGCGCGGCCGCTGATCGCGGAGAGCTACTTCCAGGCGGGGGGCAGACAGGCCAAGTGAATCCAAGTGGCCAAACCAGGTGCCACTTCCCGATGATTGGACATGGGCTTGAGCTGGCCTTGATGAATTTCCGCAGCTTGACTAGCCGTCTAGCCACTACACAAGATGAGGCGACACATGGCCACACTCAGTGTTGAGAAATCACACTGTTCACAATATCACATGATATCATATGATATCATATCATATCATTCAGAAGTTCTGAGAAGCAAATACGGAAGCCCCGTAGGTCTTATAGATTTGATGCTTAAGGTTCCAGGTTCCATCATGTTCCATAAAAAATTCCTTCAAGCCGCACCCATGGCCAAATGGCGGATGAATCGTCCTGGGCATTGACTTGGGGCAATCTTCAGGAGATTTTTCAGGAATGTGAGCAACTGGGATTTTGCTTCAGGATTCGTTTGGATCATTTGGTGAAAGCTTTGGGGGCCCGAGCAATGACAGCCAGATCACCTCAAGTCCTTTTCCTACGAACGGCATGGAAGTCTGGAGCTTCCAGGGCCCAACCTTCAGGGAATGTGGCCCCCATGGCTACTAGTCTTCCTCACTATTCATATAGCGTGTGTGTGTGTGTGCGTGTTTTTGGGGGATTGACAAGTCCATACATTCAGTGACTTGATTCGCTTGATTGTGAGGCAGAGCGGCTTTCCTTGTGCCGGTTTTCGCTCTGGCATTTTCATTGAGACTGGAACCTTCTTGGGCCAAACAGTGGTGGCACTCTCCCTACATTTCTCTGAACTGCACACGATCGAACTGAGTACTGAGTGTTTTGAGGCAGCCAGGCTTTTTGCTTGGAAGGCAGCACGGCCGATTCACTACCACTTGGGAAATTCCATCAAAGTACTGAAAACGATCCTTCCAAAGGTCTCAGGTCCAACAGTGCTGTACTTGGACGCTCATTGGTCTGGCTCCGTTACGAAAGGCTTGGAGGAAGAGATTCCTTTGATGAAGGAGTTGGGTTTCTAATCTAATCTTGAAAGAGACATGTTTTCTCTTTTGTGGGGTGTTTCATGTGTTTCTATAGTGTATGGGGATCCGGATGTAGTGATACCATTCCGTAGCAACAACATGCAACAGCATGCAACAGCATGCAACAGCTTGCAACAGCTACACCCCTAAAGAGTTCCTTTGCTAGTGGATCATGGAAACTTTGTTGGGTCTAGATATGGCTCGATGATGCTTGTATTTCCAGCGGACTAATCACTGTATTGTAGGTTTAGCGGCAATGCTTCTTTTGTATTTTTCCATCATTTCCCAACCAGGTTTGATCAATGACTTGCTTCCACATGCTTCATTGGTCATCATCGATGACTTGGATCTTTTCGCCAAGATCAACAGCTTTGAAGCCATAGACGGCCAGACTGGAAGGGTCACTGGATCTCACTCAGCAGATTGGCGCTCCATTACTTGCGACTCCGTGCAGATGAGCTGCTCTACTCGAGCGCATGGCACCTGGGATCTGCTTCAGATGATCTTTCTTTTTGTGCTGGTGGGGGTGTTGAAACATATCATGCAGACGATACAAACATCATCAACCGTCAACCATCCCATACCATCGCTATTTTATGCCGTGAAAGCAAGACTCTCCCTACCCATTCCCTACCCTTTGCAACTGATCTCGCAGGTTGCTTCAAGATGAAAACGCAAAATCGCTTCATCATCATGTTGCGTCCTGCAGGTGGCAGATCTGCAGAGACGCCTGCAGATTCGCCAGTGGATCAGCCCAGGTCCTTCTGTCAGGACCTGGTTTTGAGATCTATGTATGGAGCAGCTGTTGGAGCAACCCCAGCTGGGACTTTGACCTGCCAAGATCCACAAAAAACAGTGGAATCAGTATGGATCTCAGTACCTGGTTCAGCTTTGCAAGCTGAAGGTCTTGAGAAAGTACGATCTCACGGACGCTGGTGGAAGCAAATTGCGGATGCGATTGAGAGGGAATATCGTAATAGTTTGGGACATGCATCCAACAGTTTTAAGGATCTGCAGGATCGAATGCAAGAAGAACGGACGAAGACTGCAAAGCTTTGTCAGAAATCCGTCGAACATGTCTTGACGCGGGAGCAGTCCATTGCCTTGCATGATGATTTGATCCAAGCTTTCCTGGACAAGAATTTCCAGACGAGATTAGCAGCCAGTTGGGCAGCAGCAAAGGGAGACAAAACCAAAGAACAGAAATGCAAGCGTGAACTGTGCTTGCCCTTTCAACTTCCTATCATGGAGAAGTACGGTTTTGAAAGGTCTGAGAAGGGCGTATTTAAGTGCTTGTGGTCCATTCGCACAACTTTTTTCAACTTTGCAACAATTGAAGATGTTGACAAAGAGATGCAGCTCAAGGCCGTTTTCTTGGACTTCCTGGTGAATCCGGGGAAGGATCTTCATCCAGATGTGATTCCATTTGCCGAACACATCTATCCCAAGGGATATGCCGCTGTGTGCCAGATCCGGACAAGCACCCTAAAGTAAGGTAACTAAGTTCAAGACATTTCAGCTGAAATCGCGGGATCAAACTGCGTGCCTTGTTGGGCCACATGGTTGCCCCCATGCCGAAGATTGGTCAGTGGGTCCACTACACAATCACCAGGGACTCGCCTTTCGCTTAGCCGAACTCTTCGAGAAGGCGATGGAGAGAGAGTTCACAGCTGGAAAGCTGATGCTAGCCTGCTAGCCTGCTAGCCTGCTAGCCTGCTAGTCTGCTAGCCTCTGAAACTGAGATGTTGATAACCAGCACTGATGACATCATGATGACATCATCAATGAGAACATATATGAGAACTAGAATCAAGCACCAGACTCAGACGGTATTAACAGAGCAGAGTGGCTATGAGTGGCTGGTGTTTCTGAAGTACAGCTGGTCAAAAAGTCAATGGGTGGTGTTGCGCGCTTCTGGAAACGGGATATACATAAAATATATATTGTACACTCTATGGCTATATGATATAATGAAATCCTTTTAGCCTTCTATAGGCAACGGGTGCAAGCATCATCTTGAATGTTAGGAAGGTCAGACATGGTAAAGTGCATCAAGTGCATGCCAGGAATTCATGTCTGTTTTGAACAAAAGGTTTCTCAGCAGCCACCCGAATTACTGTATCCATGGTGATCAAAGACCTTTCCTCGAAAACCTGTTGGATATAGTTTGATCATGTATGATCCATCCTGACCCATCCATTTCCATGGAATCCTTTCATGGGATACTGATGGCTACTGGTGGCTATGATGACTACTGATGGCTGCACAGATGGCACTTAATGCATTCGTTGCACCGCCTCGATGCATTGGAGGATCCCCGGCAATGCAAGCGCCCGTGCCAGTCACGCTGCGTACGTTCAATGAGCCGGTGAAGGCGTGTTCATGTGGGGCTGTGATGCTCAGAGGTCGCCAGGTATAGGACAGTGAGAAATGATGGCAAATGATGGGAAATGGGAAATGGGAAATGTCATGAATGTCATCATCAAACGGATTTAGTCCCAAACTGGAGAGATTCTTGGGTTGCATTGGCAGGGTACGATGGTTCAGGCTTGGGACTGTGGTAATCTGCAGACTCAGCTGAGATCAGACCACATTCGGATCCATCGTTTCAGGCATGTGGTGCTCCATTGGCCACTACGTCATCCGCGCCAAGTTTGTCTCACGATGTGGTGCGGCCGTTGTTTCTAGGAGATGGGTTAGATCTGGTTAGATAGTCTCAAGGTGTACAGGGTGTGTCATTTGGCCAATACCATTCAGCATAAAGTAAGATTGGTTGAGGTGACATAATATCAATAATATCATAGATCATATAGATCATAGATTCATAGATGATAATAGCTTTTCCATATCCGAGGTGTTCACATGTGACCCTTGTGATTCCATGTGGAAATGATGTGAAATTTTGGCAGCTACTAGTATGATGCATGAGTCATGATCAATAACAGGCTGTTCGATGCTTTTGGCCCATTCAGGGCAAGTAACAGTTCAAGATGTTTAGTGAACATACCCTTTGAATCCTATTTGGATATCGATATTGTTTGCAAAGGATGATTGGGGATGTGAAAAGAGGTGGCCTGGACGCTTGCGTGATCCTTGAGCAATTGTTTCCAAAGTCTGTCCCCGAACATGAAAGTCTTTTGACATACTATGCGGCTCGAATGCAGGCCCAAATGCTTCTAGGAGCCTTGCTATTCTTTGATAGATGTACTATACATATGTGTATTTTCAATCAATAGTGAGGATGCTTGTTGTGCAACCTCATTTGACCCTCCACAAAAATTGTTCCAGGATCATTGGTGCTTGGCCTTCTACCATCGATTCCGCAGCGCCGGAAATACAAAGTCGTGCCACTGGCAGAGGAGGTGTGAAGACATCGGGCAAGAAGTTCCGCCAGCTTTCTGATATTTAAGATTGCATTTCTATGGGGTGGCAGCTTTGGACTTGCATTGGCCATTTGTATTCTGATTTTATGTGTTTTTTTAAATATAATAAGTATAGATATAAATGATATAAATACATATTCCAATACACACACACACACATATATATATATATATAAATGTGCGTGTTTGTGTGTATAATTCTTTCGCCATTACCCCGAGGATATCCAGAAGGTCTGTGTCCTGTGGACCACTCCAGGTGGAAATGGAGTACCAGAAATGGGAAATATGCCAAGTCCATTCCAAGTCCCCTTTTCTTGGGGTTTTCAACTGTTGTTTGCATTCGTGCAGAGTCTGGAGTGCATGCAGAGTTTTTTTTTTACATACTGACATGCTCAGAGCCCCTGGCTCACAAAATTGCAGGCTAACGAACACATGGCATCATTAGATTCCGATTTATTTTTTCAACCTTGACGCTTGGCCAAAAAGAGCGGCCTTTTTGTGGGTCACTGCTTGGGTGCAGGAAAGCAAATCGGAGGCTCCTGCGCCAAGTGAATCTTCCTCAGATGCAGGCCGTGTCAAGACAGTGGACGCTCGTCATGCTTAGTGATCTTAGCGTACCTGCTTTGGGCCCCAAGGTTGCTTGAAAGGCCGCAGATGCTTACCTGATTTACCTACCATGACCATGACCCTAGAAAAAGCCTATGCGGTACAATGTGGATACAACATGAATGCTACAAAATAAAAATAAGGAGAATATATGCTATATGTCTCTTATGTCCTGTCATATTCCTAAAGAGGAACTTGATGCATGATGATCGTGTCCGATTTCTTGGGGATTATCATGAATTATGATTCTTCAGTCACATCGGATTGGCCTCCAGTCCCACCACAGCATTTCGGATTTCGATTGGGCTGCTATCTTATCCTGTCCCTAGGTTCAGCGCCTCACCAATGCAGAGACTTCGCTCCAGCGCTGGAGTTATGTGGCACCTTGGTTGCCAACAATGTTTACCGATCACATCCGATCACTGGGACGAAGGATGAGAGAATCCAACCCAGCATGATGCCATGATGCTCCCAGGCAGAGGTGATCTATACCTGGCTGGGATTGATCTCCTTATCCGTGGCTGGCTGGGCCACTTATTCTCTGGGAGGCCTGCAACTCGAAGCTTGACGTTTTGAGCCTAAGGTGATATCAAGTGGGTTCCCGGTACAGATGTAGTGCAGCAAACAAGCAATATTATTATGTCATGACATGTCATTCTATGATATACTATGTATTCTACATGTGCATAGTAGGGATCATCTTGGCATATATGATATTCCCTGCATGGTCTGTGACACTCAATCAATTTTTAGGTCAGGCCCCAAGCATTTGTTGTAGCTGACCTGCTGGGTGTGGTAAAAAGCAACACACAGCAACCACAAGCAAACTCACCTAGCATCAGTGCCACTTTTCAGCAGGTCTTCGGATCTTCAATACCGCAGGGGGCTTGGGCATTGTATCAGTGGGCTTGAGTGTGGCGACTTGGCTGTGGACCATCTGCCAACGCGAAGACTTGTGATTCGACGTGATTCGATGTTGATATGATCTGCATGTCCAGGATTCTAGCCACCAACGTGTACACACGAGGGATCACGAGGGCCTTTGGAGTGTTACCTTCAGCCACCTGCAATCGCTACTTGTTGCAAAGCTTTCTGACACAGGCGTGCTCCCTAGTTGGCTGGTTCCAAGCACGCAGCTGCAGGTGGGATGGTGTTTGATGGTTATGGATGGTTTGGATTCTGTGGGATTGCAGTTGAAGAATCGAAGTTCTTCGCATCAGACTCTCAGATTTCCCAACCCCAATCCACATCTATCTATCAATCTATGTCTATCTAATTCTCTCAATAGATCCAATATGATCTAAAATAATACCATCTATCTACAGTAATATCTGCAGTATCTATACTTACACACACTTGAACACACACACAGATATATATTTTTATAATATATATATATATAATTATATATAGATACTAACTAGTACATATATAAAGGTCTACATAGACAGTCAGCCACTAGCACCTCCAGGCACCTGGGCCGCCGCTGTGGCATGGCGGCTGGCTCCCTGGAGCCTGGAGGACCGGTGAATCCCAAGATGTCGCAGCCCGCATCGGAGTGGATGGGGATGGATGGGGCCTCCCAAACATGAACAGGAACTGTATTGGTGAGGATTGGTGAGGATTGGTGAGGATTATAATGGATTATATCAGGGTATGAGATACATATAATTACTATATAATTACTATATAATGTTATATGCATTTAGAATGCATTTTGGTATTTGTATATAAAAGATAATTTTGGGGATGTTCATGTCGATGCCACATTTTTTGGTTGTGAACAATTTGGACCCATGGCAGTTTCACCGAAGTCTCTTTGTCACTCCCTCATGGACAGTAATGGTATTCATATGTATTCATGGTTTGCCATGGTGCTCACATGATACGGTCGACATATGTCTAAATGTATCCTCTGGTAAACTAACATAGCTATGGAAAATCACCATTTTTAATGGGAAAATCCACTATAAATCACCATTTTCAATAGCTATTTTGACATAACCAGAGGGTAAACACCATTTCTGCTGCCACCTTTGGGTGCCCTGGACTCCGAGGCTCCCTGCTCTAGCTGCCATTGAAGCCAACCTCCGGGCACGGCAACGCACCGCAGCGCTGGGAGCGTTGTTCGCCGTGGTGGGACTGCAGAGCATGGTTGGCCTCATGGTGACCAAGGCAGGCTACGGCTGGAAAAAAGAACCGCTTTGGCAAAGGATCCGTGATTCACCTTCACCTGAACGAACATGACATAATTATATGTGTATATACATAATATTTATACATATATACATATATTATACATATATTATACATATATTTTACATATACATATATACATAAATACATATATTACACATTTATAATATGACATGCTTACTCATTGACAAGGAATGTAGAAATAAGTGGAAAGAAACTGAATTCTGTGATAGTGTCATAATGTCTCATATAGTGTCCAGAAATACTTCCGCCTTGTCATAGCCAGGCCGGATATTCTTGTTGCCTTCGAGGTGGACAGGGATAGGATTTTGATCTTTTGATATCTCCGGCCGGACGAGGTGCTGGCTACCTCCGGCGGCTTCTCACCATCACCAGGCGCTGACAAGTCACAAAGAGATCGTTGGGCATGCGATGGAAATCCATCGGTTGATAGGGATGAATTCTCTAGCTACAAAAAATCCCATTGTGGCAGCCATGTTTTTTTTGGCCATTGTTGGAGGTCATATTGTCAGTATTTGTCAGTAATTGGATGTCATTAGTGCGTTAACCTTCCACGGTTCTTGCATCAGTTTGCTCCAATTCCTGCCTCTCCCACAGTGCAATGCATCACCTGGCTGCAGGCATCAATCTTGACATTTTTACCCTACTGGCGGTATCCAACTCTGCCCTTGGGCATGTGCTTGCGGGTGGTCTTGCAGCAGTGCAGCAAGGCCCACCTGAACGTGGTTTTCTATACTGATGCCTTGCTTGGGTTCGGTTCGCTGCATTTGTGGGATGATGGTTGTAACAGCACGTTGAATTCTAGGAACACCTGCGCAGTACTGTATGCTCATGTGGATTGAGTCTTCCCTTTTGACGTGCTTGCAAAAGCATTCGTTTGTTACAGAGTTTGCGAATGTTTCTGTCCGAGTACCTTTCTATATATATATATACATATACATACATATATATATATACATATACATATATACACATACATGCATACATATATATATATATATTGAGTGTTCTATCTATGCATATCTATGCCTTTCAAAACCATAAGGAGAATATATGACGCACACACACACAGAGACACAAACACTCTTGCTCACATACATGCATAGAATATCATAGAATGATTTATATTACTTATATAAATAATTACATAGGAACTCCCAAAGATAGAACAGTAATTCCAGGATGATATATATATATATAGATGATATTTGTGGACTTCATATTTCCAGGTGTCCCACTTTTTAACCAAATATATTTTGGGTTGCTTTATTGCTCGGTCTTATGTACGTAATAAATATATATATTAATACATAAATCCATACAAACATAAATAATGAATATATATATATATATTATGTATAATATACACATACATACATATGATACATATGTATATTCTAGACAGCCACCTTACAAATAAGAGACCCTCCATCCTTGGGCCAGGCTCCTTGCCCAAGATCTCTAGCAGCTCGACGGATCCCTTCCAGGGCTGGGCGCGCTGAGGTGCAGTCTTCCGGCGGTCAAGGATGGATGAAACACGCTAAACAACGATGAATGACGACTATTTTATACGAGTTTATACTATTTTAAAGTCCCGAAAAAGTTCCGAAAAAGCTATATAGAATATTATGGAATATAGAACTATGATATATGATGATACATTTGATGTTTCCATACGGTGTATATTTACGTGTGATGTGTATTCATGATTTGATATGGCAGTTTTGGAGCCGGAAAGTGCCCAAAGGCAGGAGGATATTGCTGGGGTTGCTGATTCTGGATGCGGTGCCGCAATAGCCGGCACGGCTTGATTTAAGATCGAAGGATTGCTTTGCTGAAAAGCCGCAGTGGTAGCTGTGTCATTTTTGATCAGTAATAGGTGTTACGAATACCAGAACCACGTTTGGCTGAAGCCCCTCAAGGATGTAGCAGAATGGAGTGAGCGGTTCGGAAATGTTGGGAAGAAGAGGGCTTCAAAGTTGGAATCTGACATCATCTTGCCATGGCTTGCAGCTTTAATTTAATTCAGTCGCATTTGTGGATGATAAGAATGATCGATGAAAACTGAGTTTTCACGAGCTGCGAATGCACCATGAAGCAATCATACTTGAGCGACTAGCTGAGCTTTGAATGCCATGCTTCGCTGGGCATTGCTGATGCCTACAGTGGCTTATGAAAGCCCCTTGCGCTACTATCGCATTGTTGACTTTTGGCTTTCAGTCCCAACTCATTGCTGAGGGTTGGCTGGAATCTGGAGGGGTATCAGTATCATCTTCCATCTTTTTCACTGGGCTTGCGGACAGTTTCAAGAACAATTTGTTCCCACCTGTATGCTCCATTTTTTGTGCTCCATTTTTAGTAGGTTTCTCGATAGATTCCAGTTTTACTATGCCAGTTTCTGTAACGTGCAAAGTTCTGCTGAAAGATGAGAGTCGTTCTAAACCCCATGTTAATAGATTTTTCCCAAAAGCATCTTCGATGCTTGGGTTCTCGTTTAGTTGTTTAACCGCGTGGGGGAGCGACCTGGCTCGAACGGTGGTGTGCGGACGGCGTGGGTGCAAGGGAAAGGAAAGGAAAGG
>Ga0126342_10007016_pt1 | contig 20068 bp, 27 predicted proteins | sample Cyp1metagenome_FD_92528 | JGI IMG/M metagenome (GOLD analysis project Ga0126342, IMG submission 92528) | Coral microbial communities from Lord Howe Island, Old Settlement Bay, Australia - Cyphastrea 1 metagenome | ecosystem: Host-associated > Invertebrates > Cnidaria > Coral ... | reverse complement strand
CTTGGGGCAGCTTGCTGGCTGCGAGATGGGTTTGACCTTGGAAAGCGCAGAAGGAGAAGTTCCACACCTGCGGTGGTCCCAGGCGCCGCCCCTGCCTTGGCCAAGGCCGGGGTCGGCGGATATCTATGTCTATATCCCAGCATTTTCCCAATGGCCAGGAGTATCGGTGTGGACGTGTCCCAACTCAGCTACTGGTGGCGCCTGGCAGGCGGCAGCCCTTACCGCGTGGCGGCTGAGCGCTTGGTGCTGCGCCCCACGCCGCCCATTCTGCGTGCGGCACGGGATGGGGCCGCGGCGGCCGGGGGTCGAAATCCAGGAGTTGCCATGGGAATTCCCCCACAAAAAATGGAGGTTTGAATCGGAAAAACATGGGAACATATGGGAAAAGATAGGAAATCCACCAACTAAATGATCAGGTGAAGGTTTATAAAGCTGGAAAAAGTAGGGAACATCCACTAGAAATGGAGGGTTCAATGGGATTTGCCATGGGGAAACCCACCAACTCAATGGAGGCTAACTGGTTATACTGGTTTTTGGAAAGGTGGAACATGTGGTTGAAAATTGGCGGGACGACCACCAGGCAGTGGACGTTGTGGGCAAGAGAATGTTTGGACCATTTTTCCGGTTCCAGGTGGCTGCAGAGAACAGGAAAGCCCAGCAGAATTGTAGGATGAGTTGCCAACTGATACCCTCTAAACATACAAAAAGCTATTGAAAATGGCCCAGCTACAAAATGGTGGATCTTTCCAATTCGTTATTTGGCAATTTACCAGAGGGTAAATCAGCAACTGATCTGGCTTTGAAATGGCCGAAATTCAAGATCAGCCGCGAGATGTTGTTGCGTTGTTGATGCATTCCTGACCATTGGATCCCATTGGTTATAGTCAACCCTAAGATTTTCCCCAAAAGATGTGATGCTTTTCAGAAAGATACCCTCCGGTAAACTAACATAGCTATTGAAAATGCCAATGTTTAATGGGAAAATCAACTATAAATGGCAATTTTCAATAGCTATGTTAAATTACCAGAGGGTATCATCTTCGAATCGGATTTTACTCTGCCATCTTTTTGTTGGGGTTGTCCCTGCGATCTTCGTTGCCGTCGTTGCCGCGCTGCCAGGTCTGCCTTTGGTGGTCCTGGACGGCGAGGGTCGCCAGGAGCAACGCAGCACGTTCCTGGAAAGTCGCATCGAGGAATTCAGCGAAGAAACTGGGCGCAGAGGTCGGAAACGGCTGGGTCTGGAACTTGATGGACCGAGGTTTGCTGCAAAGTGGGGCCCCCGTTCGATAGCTAAGTTGGTGAACATAACTACAATAACTATCAATAACTAGGGTTTATGGTAGTTATAACTATAGTTAGATTGGGTTATAAACCAACTTATAACGTTTGGGGGCCCCACTTTGTGGAGATGTTGGAGGACCTTAAATCAGCCAAGACTCTGATGTAGCTCACCACCTGAGTTCAGCAAGTTGGATTCCTTCTAGCTATAGGTGGAGGTTGCTATAGGGTGCCATACAAAGTGTGCCCTCCTGGATAGTTAAGTTGGTGTATAGCTCAAATAACTATGGTTTTTAAATGTTTTTAATACTTACAACACCTTATTTTGTTTTAAAAAAACTGTAAATATAATGGTGTCTGTCCAGCAACTTATAACTGGTTGGGCCCCATACATGGTAGGTATGAATTGCTATGGTATGATCATTTCCCAGCGATGCCAAGGAAAAAAGTCATGGCAGCGGCATCAAGTTTTGGGACCCTCCCAGGGAGGCTCCATTCAGCATCTCGCCATGGCGATGTGCAAAACCGAAGAATGGCTGGGACATGTCCTGTTTTAATAGAGATGTTAATGGGACATTAATGGGACATTAATGGGACACAACTATTTATTTATTTATGTATGCATATATTTACACACACATATATATATATATATTATATACATATGATTATATATATATATATGGTGGAATTTCACACATTTTCCACTTCCATGTTTGATGACCAGATGGTATTTAGATGTTTTTGTTTGAGAGAAATGGATAGCGTGGGTCCATTGGTCGCTTGATTTCGCGCAAAGGCCAAATGGCTCAAAGTCTACCTAAACACGCGTTGAAGTTTGAATGCGGCACAGCAACTTGCATTGAATGTCAATGAAATAATTGTGGTTTGGCTTTATCACGTCATACCTTATCACTATACTTACCTGATCACTATACAATAGTGTATTCATAATTGGGTGTTTTTGTTTAGCCTTATTAAATGTGTTATAGCTACAATTACACACATTTTTGATATCAGGTTTGTCCTGTGTTTGTTCAAGCCCTATAGTTATTCAGGGGGGTTGAAACCACCAGTCTCAGATATCGATGAGTTAAATCCCAAAATTCGGCTGGTTTAACGGGTCTAAAGATCTGTTTAAATCTCTATGATCTTAAGTAAATTCAGTAAATCCACATGATCCACACTTTTCATAGCTGAATCCCATATTTTTCCCTAAAATAGTTGATTTTCCCATTCAAAATGGTGATGTTCTATAGTTTTTTGTATGTTTACCACTTAAATTCCAGATTTCTATTGGTTTTCAGGGCCTAAATCAGGGCTGGTCATCTCCAAGGTACCTTCTCGGTGGATCTCACAGCGCTGTGCCGTGGCTTCCGCGCCGCCGAACGGGCCACTGTGGAGGACCTGGAGGACCTGCGGCCCGAGTCCATCTATGTGGCTTGGTGTCAATGATTATCAGTTTATCAGTATATAACAGATAAAAATCATAAATTTCTTGATTACCCTCTGGTAAACAGCCACATAACCATTACCCATAAAAATGCACAGATAGACAAATATCAGTTATGATATGTGGCTTGTGTATATACATATATATATATATACACACAGATAGTTAAGTATCAGTTTTTGTTTTTCAAATAGTTCGGGTAGTATGGTAAACCCAATGCCATAAACCATCTCCAACGGAGGTCTTTAAAATTGGATATACCCTTGTAAATTTGCAAGTAGGCTTTTACTCTGCAAGTCTTTGTTTGTTTAGAGAGAGAGAGAGAAAGAGAGAGAGAGAGAGAGGTGAGAGAGTTATTTAAATCAGTTTACCCCACAATCCCATCAGTATAATATTGAACACACCCTAAATGTGTCTCAAAAGTAAATCCCCTACTAAACCATAGCTGCTGGGGAGTGTTTAATATGATCGGGAAAGATATTATAGAGCTGGATATAGAAATAAATCCCTACTGAAATAGTGATAGATTACTGTCACTGTTCTATCTTTCGGAGTTTTATGGGAGGCATATTTGGTTTTAGATAAGATTATATACCAACTCATAACCAGGCTAGCGGCTAACACCTTGTAAATCCACCTTGCCATCCATTTTCTTGGACAAAAACATGTCTTTGCCTGCCATGGCACCTAGTGAAGGATTAGGTTGGGTTGGCCAGGTGAACTATGACAAGGGTGGAACACTTGTAGGAGAATCTTGGGAACATGTGAAGACGCAAAAAATGGACCAAAAAGAATGTATGGGTCAAATGAGGCTCCCCCAGTTATGTTTGTTGCTTTATGCTTTATAAACTATAACAAAACCATAAAACCCCCATAGTAAATAGTTCGTTTCTACTATAAACCATAGTTAATTCAGCCACTTTTTAAGCGGCGAATGCGAACTCGACTGGGCTAGCCCATCCACCAAGGCGCGCCAACGGCATTTCAGCTACCAGTGGCTCCGTGTGAAGCGCTTCGCGCGGCTCTTGGCGGCGCCAGCGCGTCGAGTGGAGCTTCTGCGGGAGTCGGAGGAGGATTTGCCGCCGGCGTCTTGGTGGAGGCCTTGCGGACGTCGAACAATGAGGATATTTTAATGGGATTTAATGGGATTTTAATGGGATTTAATGGGAATTTAATGGGATTTAATGGGATTTTACTGGGATTTTACTGGGATTTCACTGGGATTTTAATGGGATTTTATGGGATTTTAATGGGATTTAATGGGAATTTAATGGGATTTTATGGGATTTTAATGGGATTTAATGGGATTTTACTGGGATTTTATGGGATTTTAATGGGATTTTATGGGATTTTAATCGGATTTACTGGGATTTTATGGGATTTTAATTGGATTTTATGGGATTTTAATGGGATTTTATGGTATTTAATGGGATTTTACTGTGATTTTATGGGATTTTAATGGGATTTTAATGGGATTTTATGGGATTTTAATGGAATTGTATGAGATTTTATGGGATTTCAACGGGATTTCAATGGGATTTCAATGGGATCTAACATGTCAAAAAGGCTCGAAAACCAACATGAAGATTTCTGGGCGATTTTATGGGATTTAATGGGAGAAAGACCCAACATGATGATTTTTAAAGCCTCAAAAAATGATGTGGGATTTAATGTCAATCCTGGCATTTGAGTCCTGGCTTGTTCAATTCACCATGTGAGTACCCAGCGAACGCATGAGTTGCGAAGAACCACCATTAATCAACCAGGGGTTATATTAAATGTTGTGAATCCATGGTTGGCAGTTCACATTGACATATACATTAACAATTGAAAATTATGATGTATAATCATCTTAGCTGGGGTTTTTACCATCAGCACTTGGGATGGTTTGGCCGACCAAATAGAAGATTTAACCAGCGAAATTATGAACTATATATAACTTTTAGGTTTCCCCAGCAAAAACATGACATCGTTTACACCTACATGTGTATACATATATATACCCATATGTTACATAATATTTTGAGATGTGTGGTTGTGGTTAAGCAATCCATCCAATGCTTCCCCTACTGTTTGTATCTCTTTGTAAGGGTTTTCTACATGATAGAAGTAGGTATTACATGAAGTATGGTTTACATTTTATGGTCTGCCAAATAAATCCAAATAATGGGAAACGCTTTTGTTCTGTGCCCACCCAGAAGTAAAAACCGAAAAACTTCGCAGACAAAGCGGGCGCTGGGTCCCAGGTGCTGCGCGACCAAATCTGGTCGGCTCTGTTGGGTGGGTCCCCATTGCTTCAATCGGATGAGCTGTGCTGGTCGCCCTTCTATGAGACTCTTGGCAGACTCCTTCGGAACTGGTTCTGTGAGTTCTGAAATGTCCAAGTTCGGAGAAACATAAACTCTTATTTGCTGTTAACAAACGAATTTTATGCCCCGGCCAAGCAGAAATGATCCAAACTCATCATCACTGTTTTAAGGATGCGACACCCACCCCCGCCAGGTGGTAGAGTGATCCGGAGTTGCTTCCATTTAAAAACAATTTGCCTTAAGGATGCATTTGCTTCAATCAGTTAACCCTTATGATATCTTTTAGTTCTGTAGGAAGTAGTCTCCTTTTGGGTACAGTTCAACCTTCATGTGTATGGATTTGTGCAGGGATGTGATTCTTTTTCCGGCTTTTTTTGGCCCAGCACCACCAAGGAGCTTGGTGACCGCACCATTAACATCGGAGCCCCGGGGCTCCAGAAACTACCTCTTGGAGAGAGGGGGCGGTAGTATCTTGGCATCACTAAATGAGTCATATTTCACATCATTTCACGCCGATCTTGCGGATGAAATCATTACAAACATTGAATATCAGAGACATGATTTATATATCCTCTGGTAAATTAACATAGACCCTGGCAGATAGGGGTTGGAAGACTAGTTTCCATTAAAAATTGGCTATTTTCGGGGTCTATGTTTATTTAGCAGAGGGACAGAATCATTCAAGAATCTGTTCGGTTCGGCTTCTTGGTGCCATCAAAATCATCAATTTCTAAGGCCCTCCTTCAGTTCTCGAGGACGAAAAGTGGAAGGTGGCCCTTCGCAGCGTCCCGAGTCATTTGTCGACCTCTGAAGCTGGAAATTCTCGGTCAAGGCTTGGACGACTGGATCGTTTGATTCATGCATCTCGGAGTTGACCGCTGTAAAGCTGTATTCAGAATGGGGATATACCCTCTGGTTATTTAACATAGCCATGGAAAGATCCACCATTTTTTGTGGGTAAATCAACTATAAATGGCTATTTTCAATAGCTATGTTAAATTACCAGAGGGTAAAACCGGGGGTAGGATCAAGGGGCTGGAGATTGGGATGGCGAGACCATGGGGATCTTAAAATAACATGTTGTTTACGTTGTATTACCGCCTATGATCGATGATGATGATGTTGAGTCATTACCATAGCATAGTAGTCATCCACAATGATTTTTGTTTATCGTTTTATGAAGAACAGGTCGATTCATATCAAGTACCAGCATGTACCATCCCCATCACAATCACCATCACCCTCCTCCTCCCCCTCCTCCTCCTCCTCATCATCATCATCATCATGATCATGAGGCTGCTCCTAATTCCCCAGAAACAAGATCAGAAAGGGGGCAACATGATCAGTTTGCCTCCTTGTGGCTATGATTTCCTCAAGAAAAAAACTTGGATCATCCTGATCATCAGTATGGTCTCATGGAAAAATATGGAATTATATGCACTGTATATGCAATGTATAGCATATCCAACGTATATATATATATACATTCCATTGATATGCCAATTACATACCATTTATAAACTTAAGATTTATATTAACCATTTACGTTTCTATGTAATATTCCATAATTATCTCCCGTTGACATTGATGTGGCCGCGACAAATACACACACATATTTATATATATACAGTATATATATAATGGATATTCATATCTCCATATCTTCCATTTGAACCATCTCTCTATTAGAAAATATATCATAGGCCTATTATTCCAATCATACTTCATACATCTATTCCATCTATATGGCCATTATACTTCCAATCATACTTCCAAGTAAACGTGGAATATTCAATTTATTTATTTATTTATTGTTTGTCTATTTATTTATTATATACCTATCACCTCTGGATGTGCAAAATTATCGCTCGAAGCTGAAATTGCTGTTTTTGTTTGCGTTTCGCCCAAAACACGTTTTTTTTCCATTAATTGTTGCTCTTTCATGTTCTTCCCTATTCTGTCATGAAGTTTTTGGGTGGCTACCTCGCAGCCTTCACTAACCCCAGAGAGATCAAGTGAAATACCACAACAGAAACCCATGACTGATTACCTTGGACACTTTGGAAGAAGCCTCTTAAACTCAAAGGAGCCTCACTGGTCACTAGTCAAAGCGGACTCTAAGTGAAAGAGAAATCATACATCCCCAGAACGTTGCAGAGACTTGGCATTTCCATCGCTTAGATTCAATACAAAAGCAAATCCTGGCAGGTTCTTCTGTCGCTTCATTGGCATTTGCCCTGTCCATTTAATCTGTCAGGCATCTGAGCTTCAGGATCAATACCTTTCAACGACAGCAAAAGACACACCAATCTACTTAAAAAGAACAAATACGCCTGTTCGTCGGCGAATTACGCCTTTTCGCCGGCAAATTACACTTTTTCGTGCGGTTGCAAAAGCTGTTTAAGGATATGGGTTGCCTAATGTAAAAGATTCAGAAATTCATTGATTCACAGATGCCCTTCATCCAAACTGCCACCTGCTCAACTGCTGCGAGTTGGATATGATGATGAGCTTCCCTAAGATGATCTTGCGACCTATTTGGCATGTTGTACATACCCTCAGGTAAACTAACATAGCTCTAGAAAATGGCCTATTTATAATTGATTTACCCATCAAAATGGCGATTTTCCATAGTTATGTTTGTTTACCAGAGGGTAACTCAAGAGTGTATCACTTTCTTCGCTTTCATTTGATGGCAATTTAGTTCTAAGATGTTCAAAAAAAGAGTCATTCAAGAGAACGTTGTCTGAAAAAGAGTCCAAAGGACAAAGGACAGTGTGTAGGACCATGACACATTTTAGAAAGCCAAAAGAAGACCAACTAGAAGGTCAAAAGAAGACACCTCCAAAAAACGTTCGAAGTCAAAAAACAATGGTACAAAAAAACACGTTTTTTTAATCAGAAAAAACTGAAAAATGACATGTTTTTGACCTTTGACCTCCACCACCGGGTCGCGCCAAGGCCCTCCTGGCGGCCAACCCATCGCTGCAGCATGCCGAGGGCCTCGGTGCCTTCTGCGCCGTGCTCTGCGCCGTGCTGCAGCACGAGGAGGCGGCCTTCCTGGCAGGGCAACGCCGCGTGGTGTGGAGGGGGGGAACCAGGGGGAAGATGCTGGGGAAACTTATGGAAACCTGCTGTTTATTATTCAAAAAACATGGAAATTCCTGGGAAACATCTGGGAAAATATTGTGGATCTTGGGAAAATCGTGAGATGTTTTTTTTTCACATTTAAATTGAGACATCATTGATAAACAAAATGGGGGGGCAAAGTCTGTATCACTCGGCAAAGGGTAAGAAAATTGAAGAAAAATGTGAAGATGAAATGATGGATGAAGAATGCATGTGACACATGGAAATTTAACACTCAAAAGTCCATGATGTGCCGCGGTTGACGGAATAATTTCCAGGTAAATATATATATATATATACTGGTTGGTGGTTTGGAACATGTTTTTCCATATATTGGGAATAGTAACCCCAACTGACTAATATTTTTCGAGGGGGTTGAAACCACCAACCAGTATGTATATATATATACACATAAGGTACCTCTGTGGGCCCACTATAATTCATGTGTTCACATGTTGGTCGTGTTGGTCGTTTTGAACTTGACATTTCACACTGTCGGGATCCATGAAAAGCCGCCGAAGCTCATGACAGTTGTGGGGTTGTGGGGTTGTAACCCTTTTACTTCGATGATAAAGGATACACAATTGTTATTACTTTAGTTAATAGTATGTAGTGCATATGATAATGATCATTAGTTAAACACTTATATAGTTCTAAAATGTTCTAAATGGTTTCAGTCACCGCCCAAAAAAGATCGAAAAGCAAAGCTCCACATTGAAATAGTGACTTTGACTTGTTCCATCTTTTTTTTGGGGGTTTGGGGATAGTTTATGGCATTGGCCTTCCATGAATATACATCAATCTTTTTTTCCTTCAAAAATCCAAAGCTATGCAGCCCCTAACCCCAACAAAAAACGGAAAAAAACGCCATCCGCCACGGCAATGCGGTGCGACGCCCTGAGGACTGCTGCATGGCTTCCTCTGGCCCTTCTACGGTCCGGATGGCGTCGCTTTCCGCCGCCGCAACCTGCAGCTCTTCAACTCACTGCACCACGGCACAGTGGGGGCTGGTGGGGGTAAGGATGTGCCATGGGCGATGTAAGTCAGGTAATTAGAGATAGATAGATAGACAGATAGATAGGACAGACAGACAGACAGACAGACAGACAGATAGATAGATAGATAGACCGATAGATAGGTAGATAGACAGATAGACAGATAGACAGATAGATAGGTTAGATAGGTTAGATAGGTTAGATAGATTAGATAGATTAGATAGATTAGATTGGTTAGATAGGTTAGATAGATTATATAGATTAGATAGGTTAGATAGGTTAGATAGGTTAGATAGATTAGATAGATTAGATAGATTAGATAGGTTGGATAGATTAGATAGATTAGATTAGATTATATAGATAGATTAGATTAGATTAGATTACTGTAGATTAGATTAGATAGATTAGATTAGATTAGATTAGGTTAGGTTAGATTAGATAGATAGATAGACAGAGATATAGATAAATACAGATATAGAGATATAGAGATAAGAGATATAGAGATAGATATAGATAGAGGTATAGAGATATAGAGATATAGAGAGATATATAGATAGATATAGATAGAGATGTAGAGATAGATGTAGATATAGAGATATAGAGATATAGAGATTTGGAGATATGGAGATAGATGTAGGTATAGAGATAGATGTAGATATAGAGATATGGAGATAGATGTAGATATAGATAGAGATAGGTATATATATATATCATATTTAAACATAGGATCATAGATATTTGAATATTTATACACTATAGTGGAAGTTCAGTCAACATAGCACAAGATCATATGAACAACCTAACATAGGACAGCATTCTATGAAACAATGTAGTGCAAGACATGAAACTGCATGCGTACTACCCTCTGGTAAACTAACATAACTATGGAAAATCACAATTTTCATGGGACAATCAACAATTTCTATGGCCATTTTCAATAGCTTTTTGTATGTTGACCATTGGCCAGAGGGTAAAAATGATGCAGTGAATTTGGAGCTTGCCCAAGCATTGTCACTGGGGATGTCATCTACAGAGTTTGTGATGGAAAACCAGTATTTTCAATAGGTCAATCATCCACAGCATTTGGCCATTTTGGATCACTATGGAGCTGAATCAGATAATCAGATGGCTATCAGTCAAAACCCGACCTTAGGTACCCTAACTGATTGGTGGTTTGGAACAGTTTTTATTTTTTTCCATATATTCGGAATGTTATCATCCCAACTGACGAAGTCCATCATTTTTCAGAGGGGTAGGTATACCACCAACCAGCTAAAATCGTTGCTTCATGGATGTTTGATCCCCCCCAAAGATGTGTTGCTGGACTCGGTGTTGACCCATCCCCAGATCACCTCTGGGCCACGGCCCCACCGAGGATGAGTTTTGTGGATCCGCAGCTGTCTTTACACCTGCAAGAGCTGCTTGGATAGAAAAACGGGTTTTCCGAAACTCATCCAGAAAACTTCCAGAAAACCTATGGAGTTTTTCTAAAGGGGTTTTACACTATTATTTGACCATTTCGGGGGTGAATTTTAGGGGATTTCATCTACAAGAATGGGAAAGTGCCCTCTGTTTTTTTTCAATATCATAGCTATGGTTTAGATGGCTCATTTGGTTCGAGGATTGTCCATAGCCAACTGTTAAATTACCAGAGGTTATTCGAAAATGCCATTGCTGAGGTTGCCAAGAGTTGTTACGGACCCCCACCCTGAACTGTTCGCTGTTGCGATGCCAAAATGTTCCAGCTTGCCGGATGCCTAGAGCACGAAACGATACGATTTCTGGACAGTACCTGGGTTGAAGGATGAAGCATGGGGGTTCCAATATGAATCTCTTGATATCTATTGTCTTGATGGAGATGTGGATGGCTTGGTGAGACTAGGGAAGCCCAAATCAGAGGGGTGATGTTGGAAGCATCCCTCCGTTTCTTGGATTCCCAATGTGGGATGGACGACCGGTTAGTTAAACCGTGTACGAAAAAATTCTAGGATTAAATAACGACCTCACTGCGACCTCACCATAGATGATGGTAAGTAGGGATAACTATCCCAATATATATATATAATTATATATATATAGCCTCATATAGCCTAATATAGCCGTATTTCAGGTCAGTGAATTAGTATCATTTACCCAGATATGTTGACCATATGAGGGTTTCCATAAATGGGGGTACCCCAAAATCATCTATTTTATTTTAGGATTTACATGGATTTAAAGCCATCCAACTATTGGGGGATCCCCATGACTATGGAAACCTCCATATTAATACCATATTTTGACCATGGCAGATTTGGGACCTCTGAGGTTGGGTCTGCAAGGTGATGCCTATGCCAGCGATTGGTTTCCCACATGGTTTGCGCAGCTGTTGCCCTTGTCACAGGCATGGGATACGACGATGCCAAAAATGTGTGGAATATTTGGGCAGGTTCATGACCAGACAGTTGTTCTTTTGTTTAATGGACAGTAAACTTTACGTTTGCCATTGCTATCTAATGGATAGTCAGATTTAGGGCTGACTATGTTTAGTTGGTATTTAAAATGTTGCGGGCCAACAGATGGAAACATGACACGCTAAATCAAGTAAACAAGAACTCCAAGAGATGGATTTGGAGGATGCTTCTCCAATGTTCTCCATACTGTGGTGAAACGGCTGACAAATAGCCCAGGTCATTGCTGTGATAGGCTGTGGAGGTCAAATCATCGAACTCTATGGGCAATGGCTTTCAGAAAACTGTCTCAAATGACTGGAGGCTATGGATTTTTATAATGACTCAAAACAAAGACATGCAACAAGAAGTGTATATATAATATATATATATATATGATTATAGATGATATCAATGTGAATATGGTCATGGGTTCACACTGTCATTTTTTTTGTGGGTTCCCACCGATATGTCCAGTTCTTGCACGCACAGATATATACAGTTCATGCACACATACTTATCAATCCAGAACGATTTCACGTTGCTTAATGTAAGGAGGTAACATGAGGTAACCATTCCCAACTATAGCATTCAAGGAAAAAACACAATTCTGCACTGTTCATCATCTCTCTGCGTTTCTGCCCCAGGAAGGGATGGACATCATGGTGTTTGTCAGCTTCAGGGAAATCCTTCAAACGCATTTCCCTGAAAATGTCAAACTTCGTGAAACATCTTCATCATTTATTAAACATTGCCATATCCCACCATTTCTCCCATTTCCAGGGGTCCGATTCACCATTTCCAAAGCTCCAATCTTCGCGGCGCAGGTGATGCTTCTCTGGGATCGATTGCTTCTCCAACCCCCGCAGTTTCAACTCTTTGTGGCTATTTGTTTGGTCACTAAGCCTGCGGAGAGAAGAGTTGTTGAGATACTTTTCGTTTTCGTAAGGCAACCCCCAAGGATGAGTGAAATCCCACATAAATTAGTGAATGAATGAGTGTTATTTAATGTTCTATTCTATCTTTTTGAGGGCTTGCGTTTTCCTCTATAGCCCTGCAACCTGCAGGCAAAAACATGCAAAACCGACACGCAAACCCGAAGCCTGGCTTCAATCCACGATTCCAGAACTGGAATTTGGATCAGTTGTGACCAAGGTTCACTTCTTCCGTGAATCCCTGCTTTCCTTAGACGAAGCTTCACACATTTGCACCTTCCTCAGTAGCTGTGCTCAGCTGGTCGATTCTCAGATCTTGGTCACAGCTGCTCTGGAATCTTACCTGCATCCATCCCTCCACCCCTGGAGTTCGAATTTTACATCCATCCCCAAAGAAACCAGCTGAGAACCAATTGAATCAAGCATTCATTGATTTTTGAAGGCTTCACTTTTTGGTCTCTTTCGCGGCAAAAACTCTGGTCCAGACTGTTACGTTGAATCCACCGGATCTTTTGGAACTTTGTTTTTTTTTTTGGTGGTGCAGGCCCAGTTATAACTTATAACCTGCTTTTTTTTGTCAAAGATCGTTGGTTTTCCCAATGAAAAATCCACCATTTGGATCCATGACTGAGGGGAATCTATATATCGTGAATAGGTGGAGATACCCACCATAGATCACCATACATTGCTATTTGTTTATCGCTCATGCCCACGAAGCCATGTATCCTTTACCTATCTCGTTATGCCTTCTTGTTGGTATATCCCACCTATCCAAGAATCTAAGATATATATATATATATACATAACTATACATATAATAATATATATGTGTGTGTGTATGTATGTATATTTATATACATAACGTGTGGATTTTAGATCTCAATCATATCTCCAAGGTAAATCCCTTCCCAGGTCACCTCACAGTGGTCTGTCCAAGGATTTCTTCCAAGCGGTTCCGGCGTCGATCACCCTGGCCATCTATCCCCGGCATTCCGCCGGCGAAGCCTTGCTTTGGGAAGAAGGGAAGGCCCCCATCGCCGCGGACAGCGCCTCGGAAGACGGTTTGGCGGCGGCCTTTTTTTTTGTGGAAGAAAGATGGAGGAAAACATGTGAGAGCTACCCTCTGAACATGGATAATTATTTATATATATATATGGATGATATGGAAACTGGCCAATTCTGTGGTGAGATTCTGTGGGCAAGCAGGGCAAGCAGCCTAGATTCAAAATGACCTCGCCGATTGGATCTGGGCTGAGAATCCAGGAAAAGATGTGGCTTTGAAAATGGAGGGTTTTCCTGGGAAAATGATGATTCACCAGTGGATGGAATGGTACCAAAAATTTTCAGACAAAAAAATGATATGGCGAGAGATGCCCAGATGTCATTGCACCTTATCATGTTTGTTGCACTTTGGGCTATGTGCAACGAAAAAACGAAAAATGGGGGAATGATATGGAATTATAGTTTTTTTTGGGGGGGGCATGTTTCCGAATATTTATGATATGTCTTATCTCATTGTCTTCGCTTCTTGAATGACTAGTTGATGGTTTCAAATATGTCTTATTTTCTAATTTCATCCCTAGAAATTAGATGATGATCCAAACTGTACAGTACATCAATATAGTGATATAGTATGTCATGTGTTTTTTCCTCTGGAATGGTGGACCAACCGGCCAGAAGTGGATCCATCAGGCACCTGGGGATACCTGAACAGCATCTTTTCCCAGACGCAAGCAGAGACTGAAGAAGATGTGCATCGAAGCTAGGAGATGTGGAAGACCCAGTAGGTCATTGTGCGAAGGGGAAACGGGGAAACCATGGGTTGTCCCATGGGTTTTCCACATCTATGTTACTTTACCCTAGGGTAAAAAGGTTTTGAACTCGAGTCTTTTTCCGGCGGATTTTTAGGCAATTTGCTTTTTGAATCATCTTGCTGTGTGGATGGGTTCTGATAGACGATTGGTGAGGATCTCCTGTATTTGTTTGTTTTTTTGTGGTGATATTACATAATCACTTCCCTTGAAAAATGCAGACACTGGTCCAGACAGAAAGTTCTAGATGTGTTCGATGCGAAATTATTGCAATTATGGTAATATTATGGTAATTTATGAGCTCAGGGAATAGAAGTCCCATACGTTTTCTGCATGCCAAACCTAGCTCTGGAACCAGCAAGATGGTGGGACAAGAGTCTCCTGGGCGAGATTCGTGGTTTGTTTGGTTCATCGCTGATCTTGGGGATAGTGATTCCATGGCTTGCAGATGTTGAAGTCGTAAACCCCAATAGAATATAGCAATGTGTTTTCATAATCACATGTAAGATGCTATGGCCAAGTCAAGCATGGGCTGATATGCGATACATATATGTATATTATGTGTGTATATATATATGTGTGTGTGTGCCAATATATGTCACAGCTAAACGCCAAACAGCCAGTTCCCTCCTACGTTCACCCAGCTAGGAAAGGAGAGCCTGGTGCAACATGCCACGGAACAATGGCGGCAGTGCGAGTGGTGGCGTCAGCGCAGCAATAGCAGCTTGGTTCTACTGTACTCCCGGAGTATATACACACACATATTATATATATATATATATAATAAATTATAATAATGGAAAATTCCTATGCCATATTAAATCTAGTTTTTTCTGAATCAGTTTTTAAATGTTTTAAATGGATAATTTTCAATAGCCACTTGACTGTATTTGATTCAATGGATTTGAAGGGAAAATTGAAACCGGAACCCCCCCAACAAATGATGCGAAAATCAATGGTTTCTGGTTAAGATGTTCCCTTAAAGCAATCCATTGACTGATGGCTGGGTTTCCAACCTAACGGATCACTGGATGAAAACGATGAAAGCTGCGCCGCTCCCTTGCCCAAACTCACCAGATTGTGGATGGTCATGGTGAGTTTCCATCGTCAACTGGGGTGTTTTTCTTGCTGACCAACTCAGCTGAGCTCTTGCAGATCTTGCAGAATATTGCAGGAGATGCAGGGGGTAGATCTTTATAGCATGACAGCTAGTGGATGAAATGCCTATCTCTTGCTGATCCCGGGGCATCTGGGGCATCTCGCACCGCCCGAGGTACAACGACCCCACCTGTGATCACTGTGGCTTTGCGATGAGAAATAGCGGCAATAGCCAATACTGAGCCTGTTTTGATGGGGAATGGATTGGGACAGCCCAAGGCCAGTTTCTTCCTATGAAAAAACGACCAGTTTGGGACCTTGGGATGATTTGGGGGTCCAACAGTTTGGGCTAATTAGGATGACCTTAACCTCAAAAAAGTGGTCCGCATGTCCATCTTTATACATAGCACTGATGACGATGGAGGTTGAGTGACAAGGTGTTGCCCAAAAAAACCTGCTGTTTGTTGGCTGTTCCATCAAACTATTGCTATTTCATAGCCATAAACTACCATAAACTATATCGAAGTTTGCTAAAGGGAAACTAAAACCAACTTAGCGATTCCATCTGCATAACAAAAGATGCTGGACTGTCAGCAGCTGGCCCAACCGTTCCGGCCTAAAAAAAGTAGGTCAGATCGCCTCCTGGCGAAGACCTGAAATGGGGGTACCCCAATAGCTGGATGCAACGGTTGGTGGTGACTGGAACCATGGAATTTGATGACTTCCCCAATGTCGTTGGGATGATGATCCAATCTGACGAACTAACTCCATGATTTTTCAGAGGGGTATATAGGTTGAAAGGTGGCTCAACCACCAACCAGGATGGTTTAGAATGAACAATCCTACATTAGCCCGTGTCAATGTGACGGAATCCTGTTCCCATTGGTAAATCCACCATGACATGGCGAAGCTACTGGGAATGGGAATAGTTTTTTACGGTCCCCGAATCAGCAAAGCCAAGTTCATGTTCATCTATTTTTATGTTAAGCTCAATCTTTGAATAGTCACTTCATCATGTTTTTTTTCATATTTGTTGGCTTAAACAAAATCCAGCTATTTACTGAACATTGGGCCCTTAGGTCGTCACCAATATCACCAACGATCCCGGTCATTCCGTAGTCTCGCTCGGTCGCAGGTGGATGATCTCCTGAGTTATCGCAGTCGCTGCTTCATTTTGGACGTCCGCAGCGCTGAGGACTTTGAGAACTGCCACTTTCAATCCAGCGTGCCTTGGGAATGGCTGGAGATGGAGATGGCTGGAGTCTGCAAACCTGTGGACCAATATCCCATATGCTCCATGTATAGTATATTTACCTACATTTGGGTCATTTATGGGGTAAATGTTGGTAAATATTCCATACATGGAGCATATGGGTATGTGTGAGACTTTGAGGGTTCCTCTGATTGTCAAGGTATTTGACCATGTGCAGAGAGATTTATTTGTTTAAATCGACCTTTTTATGGTTGCGTCCTCATTTTTTGATCAGAAACTTATGAGATGACATCTGCTCTCTGGTAACCTGACATAGTCATGGAAAAAAATCAGTGTTTTCTTTCTGTGGTGGTAAATCACCTAGAAGTGGGTCATTTTCTATGTCAAGCTTTTAAACTACCAGAAAGTGAATTATAATCTCCATTGAATCTCATAGAATCCTCATTAAATCTCCATTAAATCTCCATTAGACCCACATGAAATTCCCATTGAATCCCATAGCAAACATTGATTGACATCAGGTGACGCCTGGTCCGTGGTCCATCGTGGTCCGTTTCAGGTGCACGTGGATCCTGCAGCCGACTTACGACATCCGTCGTTGCCCACGGATTTCGTGTCCCAATGTGGCACACCAGGCTGGGGCCCATGGCCGCCCATGGCAGTTCTGTTGATTTTTCTTGGAAACAAGGTGAGAAGGCTAGAATGCCCTTAAATTTATCCAAATTTACCATACATGGGTAGTTCTACCGTTCAACTATATGGATGGCATGTCTTATGATCAACTTTCCTCCGAAGGCGATGGAGGCAGTCGATGCTTCCGATGTGTAACTCACTGAGTCCCCAGTTGCGACGATCCCTCGACAGGCGAATCCGATGGTGAGCAGCCAGCTTTCGCTGCCCCGTGGCTCTTTGGAAAGAGAAGAGCTTTGCGTTCCTCGCCGTAAACATGTTGGCGCAAGGGGATTGGAGGGTATGTAGAGGCCAATTTTTTTCCAGAACTGGATGACAGGAAAATCTACAGGAAAACCTACTGGAAAACCTTTAGTGGAAGAAAAGTTGCAGAAGTGAGAAACAATGGTTTCATGGTTTAGTGGAACTAAATCTACTAAAACCATGGTTTCCATTTTAGTTAGTGGGATGATTGATGCCCAAATCCATGAAACCATTCCATTGAACTTCGGCGGATTCGTACCGTGATTTGAACACCAAAATCATGAGCTGACGACTGCACCGAATCTTTGAACCCCCGAATCTGAATTTCCATAGAAAAATGTTCCCAACGTTTAGCACGTGTTCCCAACGGAAACCTCAGAAATTGTAGATGGGAGATGGTACCGTAGAATGCTGCCATGGTCATAGCATGGCTTGTCATTGGAAGGGGGGGCGAAATGGCAAGGTGTTTGGTTGAAAAATGTTGAACAATTCCATGGTGTATCAGTCTATCGTTATTGTCCCTACAAAATTCCAGCATTATTTTCAAAATTCCATGGTGTTTGGCAGTATATCGTCATTGTCCCCCCCAAAAAAAAACTTCCAGTATTATTGAGGTAAACGATGGTAAACGATTATTGATTAGTTCCCACTTGGGTAATTATCATCATATGGATTCATCCCTGATACATAGCAATCATCTTGGGTAATTTCCCCATGTGTTTGGCCAAGCATCGGAGTACAACTCCACATCTTTCGAGATGTGGGACGCCGTGAGGCGACCTTGCAGACGTGCCAGGTCTTGTGGTGGTCATCGGTGGCGAAGACTTTGGGATTTCCTTCGCGGAACGCCTGTTGAGCTTCGGACAAAAAACGGGGCTGCAAGAAATTCATCGACGGAAAGATGGTGGGTGTTCCATTGCGATGTTTGACTACCAGAGGGTAGTGCCCGAAAAACCATCAACAAGTCAAGATTGTCGCAGAGGATGGCTGCAAAAAGAAACATGGGAGGTATATATATATATATCATTGCAGGTACCAGTAGTCTCCATTGTAGTGCATGGAGACTATTGTCAATGGATTGGTTTTGTTGGGAAAATCTACTGCAGGAAACCATTGATTTTCCGATTTTTAATATGGGGCTTTCCTGTAAAATTGTCCCAGAAACCAATCCATTGATATTGTAGATGATTACAGATGATTAGGTGTAAGCTTAGCTTATTTTCGCTCGCTCATCGCCCAGGAATGCTGGAGTCAGGCAGGACTCGTGCTTCATCGTAATGTGGGGAAGCCAATGATAAACCATCAACCATCCCCCATATCACAGACACACACACATATATATATATATATATTTATTTATTTAATTATCATCATAAATGGGTATAAGCAATCCCCAAGTGATAGGATTATGTTGTGTATAGCACATGAAGATGAGTAGTACGATGATTCGAATCTTGGAATCGGTAAAAGATGTTGAAATGACCAACCCTTCACCCATACCTTGAGGGTGAAGTACTTCAGGCGGTGGCAATTGGGGTCCCCAGGCTCTTCAACAACAACTTCAACTGCTCTACTTCCAAGCTGTAGTAGACATGCGCTATCATGCATTCGTCTTTCCTGCATCAATGCCAAGTCATTGAATCAGGTACAGTATGGTACAATAGAAAACGCTCGTTCCGTCCCTCAATGATGTTTAGTGAAGTACCATTCTTTAGACCAACTGGTGGTTTGTTGGTGACAATCAACAAACATATTGTATAAGTCACATTGTTGGTTTTTAGCTTTAGTCTTAGTCACTATCTCTCTCTCATATGTATATATGTATATATGTATTATATACAATAAAAATCAATTTCCATGTTATACACATATCCCACACACACATGTGTATATATATATATATATAGGAGGTGTATTTTTTTCGCATTGTTTTGTCCCACGTATATATGTATGTATGTATGTTATGTTATGTTATGTTATGTTATGTATGTATGTTATGTATGTTATGTATGTATGTATGTAATGTAATGTAATGTAATGTAATGTAATGTAATGTAATGTAATGTAATGTATGTATGTATGTATGTTATGTATGTATGTAATGTATGTATGTATGTATGTATGTGTGTGTGTATGTATGTAATGTATGTATGTATGTATGTATGTGTGTGTGTATGTATGTATGTATGTATGTATGTATGTATGTATGTATGTCTGTGTGTGTATGTATGTATGTATGTATGCATGCATGCATGTATGTATGTAATGAATTAATGAATGTATGTATGTATGTATGTAATGTCATGTCATGTCATGTCATGTCATGACATGTCATGTCATGTCATGTCATGTCATGTCATGTCTGTCTGTCTGTCTGTATGTGTGTATGTTTGTATGTATGTATGTATGTATGTATGTTTGTTTGTCTGTATGTATGTATGTATGTAATGTATGTATGTAATGTATGTATGTAATGTATGTATGT
>Ga0126342_10007015_pt1 | contig 20068 bp, 19 predicted proteins | sample Cyp1metagenome_FD_92528 | JGI IMG/M metagenome (GOLD analysis project Ga0126342, IMG submission 92528) | Coral microbial communities from Lord Howe Island, Old Settlement Bay, Australia - Cyphastrea 1 metagenome | ecosystem: Host-associated > Invertebrates > Cnidaria > Coral ... | reverse complement strand
TAACTTAAATTATATTTAATAGTTCTCATATATATATATATGTTTTTATATCTAGTGTATTTGTGTATATATATATAATATATAGATACTAAGTATTTTATAGTCAATATAAATATAATTCATTTACTATATGATAAATTTGATTAATATCATTTGTATGTTACAATATATATATATGTATATCTATATGATACTTATCATACATTTAATGTTTACATTTTTTTAAAATTTTTATTATGCTATATTTCTTGTTCAAAAGGTCTAAAATATGTTTCAATTTAATAAGTATATAAATACAATATGTTTTCTTTAAATTTAATACATTTTTTAAAAAACAATTATATAAGCATTGTTTGTACATAAGGCATATATATACAATATATAGGATATATATATGTTTATAAACTATAACTATTTAACTTAGTATACAGCATATATAAAATATAGTTTATTTGTACCATATAGCATATATATATACATATATCCAAAAATGTAATATATATTTTTTGCAATATATTTAGTTTACATCATATGTGTAATTTATTTAATATATAGCATTTATATATGTAATATACTTAGTATCTATATTATAATAAAAAATATAGTGTGTGTTGTGTGTATGGATCCACTGGCCGACTATGGTGGTGGTTTTGAGTATGGATTGTTGCCTAATTTAGTTTGAGATTGACATAAAAAGGGCACAGTGGAAAGGAGATCCTGCATCAACTCGAACAACAGTTTCACAAGAATGTGATTGAATTTGCAGGTCCAGATGTGGAACAATAAGCACTTCTTAAAAAGTGAACTAACTTCATCAACTTCATTTAACACGTTTGTTTGTTTTAGATTTGTCTCACCCCCGATGGTCGTGAGGCTATTTGAAGACCTGGTGCCCCAAAGGCGCAATTTGACAATGCAGTCGTGTTTGTTCGTCATTCTCACTTTTCCAGATCCTTCTGGTTGCCATGTCGAAAACAGAAAGGAATGAATAGAAGTAGCAAAACGCTTTGCGTTATTTGTGTTGTTTCTGTTTCCCTTTCAGCCCCGTTACCTCGTGGAAATCCCTGTTCCGATTGGTTTCTTGCTGTCTCTTCCAAGCTTCACATCTTCTCTCAGGAGCACAATCTTTGCTGGTCGAAATGTTTCAGAAGAGTTTGGAAACCTTTCGCAGCAACCTTGGACAAGGGTTTTGTGGTACAGCAGATAGCATTAGGATAGAGAGCAAGTGCTCCAAAATCAGAGGAGCAGACTGTCTAGGAAAGCAGGAAAGCACAAGGTAGATGAAAGGATCTCGAACCTGGATATCCGTCTCATTTCCATGGTTTTGGCTGGTTTTGACATGTTGGAAATTGTTGGAACACATGTTTGATAATTTTTAATGATATGATTGTGGAATAGATATCGCATGGGCGCACAAAAGGAGATCCAAGTCTGAAGGATTGATCCTCAAGCATCACCGCTTCAATCCTCAGACTTGAAAACTGAGGCGACGTTGTGGATAAAGGCCGAAAGCCGGAGACGTGACACGTTGGAGCAGAACTGATCTTGAAGGATAATTATCAATGTGGCTCCAAGATGATCAAAGGCTCAACTTTTGGAACACCATTCGATCTGAAACAAATTGACGGCAAAAGACAACGGCACAGAGTTTGCATCAATTATACCCAGGTAGTAAACTTTACATATATATATACACACTATATATATATTTATGTATATGTATATATATATATATATATATGTGTATATGTATATATATATATGTATATGTATATATATATATATATTTGATTGCAGATCGTCACTGCGCAGAGAGGAATATTGCGGAATATTCAGATGCACTGACTGGTTGCATCTCGTTCGATTTCCAGGTCCAGTGCGTCAATGTATACACGCAGCCGAATCAGCAGGGAGACCAAAACCCTACAGGGAAAAAAGTGATCATTCCTGCCAGTCGTGCCGGACTCCCGAGAGAGGTGATCTTTGGGATCCTTTGGGGATTTGCGGTTTGGGGATTATAGTTCTCAGCAAGCCCATCAGGTTTGGTGTTTTCGTCCGAAGCACTCAAATCTTTCGCTGGAAGGATTCAGGTTTTGTCGCTAGAGTCCCGGAATTTCCGCGACCCTGCCAAGCCTTGCAAAAAACGGATGTATTTCATGATATCTAATGGGCTTGCACCACACAAAAATACAGTAACATGCTGTAAAAGCGGTGCATATGGTGTTCCGTAAAATTTTGGCCGACATTGTGATAAACAGCCGTCATTCGCTGTGTGACCAAGGTCAGCGTTCCATGGTTTCATCTTCACACGATTTGTGCGCTCGGCGGAACTCATTTTGGGAATCTGGAATGAAAGCACAAACCTGCATTCTGCAAAGCTGATCACGCTGTGGCAACGTGCTGTGGCAACGTGGGAACTGTCCACTTTAAGTGCTCCAAAAGCAAATAAGCTTTGCTTTGTAAACCCTAAGATGTCAACTGTAGACTTCCGATCAAGCGGCAGCTTTTGCTCTCATCAAAGGCAATAAAGGCGAAGGTGGAAAGATATCTCATTGCCTTGTGGATTTTTCCCGAACGCGTAGCAAGGGTTCCCGTTTCACTCTGGGGGGTCTGGGGGTTGAGGCTGTGTTCAACCGTCCGCAACCGTCCGCAACCGTTCGCAAATGTCCGTGTGAGGGTCGTATGGCCGTGCCTGTGGCCAGTTCTGCAAAAGTGATCACTTTTGGAGGTTTCAAACGTCTCGTAGCTTCGTTTCGCCTGGCAGGCCTGGCACTTCGTGACATTCAGACTTGTTTCGTAACGTGTCGAAGTCGTTTTGTGTGGCAGGCGCAATACTTTTGCGACGTTTTTAGAAGATGCGTTCCAGTTTTAGTGGCAGGCGCAGCACTTTGGAGACCTCCATCGTCATTTGGCATGGCAGGCACAGCACTTTAGACGTGTCATGTTGCGTGTTTTTTGCGAATCTTATTGTCAGGGCTGCGTCAAGTGGCGACAAGGTGCAAATTGCGTGGCAGGCGTGGCATTTTGTGAGATGTGCTGAAAATTGACGGAAGCCTCGCACAAAACATCGATTTTGAGGTAGCAAATTTTGTTCATAAGAAAACTCGAAGGAAAACGTCGATTTTGAAGCTACAAAGTGTAAAAATTGGAGAAAGTCTCGCACGAAATGCTTGTATTGAGGCTCCAGCATGTATCGTCTCGATTCTCTGGTTTGCTTCTGCCGTCGCGTGTCTATGGGGGAAGCTGCAAAACCTCTCCTTTTCGAAGGTATCAAAGCAGGTTGTAATGTCGTTTTGCGTTGCAGGCGTGGCACTTCCTGACATTTTCACGTGTCTGCAAACGTGTGGAAAATAGTTTTGTGTGATAGGCACAATACTTTTGCAAGGCTGTCAGCAGATGAGTTCCAGTTTTAGTGGCAGGCGCAGCACTCTGGAGACCTCCATCGCCATTTGGCATGGCAGGCGCAACACTTTAGACGTGTCATGTTGCATGTTTTGTGCGAATCGCATTGTCAGGGCTGCGTCAAGTGGCGACAAGGTGCAAATTGCGTGGCAGGCGTGGCATGTTGTGACATGTGATAACCCTCCACACTCCATACTCTACTCTCTACGCTCCACACTTTACACTGCACAATCTACACTCTACACTCCACGCACTACACTCCACACTCCACCCTCCACACTTTACACATTACACTTTAGACTTCGCACGTTACACTTGACACTTTACACTCTACACTCTACACTCCACACTTTACACTGTACACTCCACACTCTACACTCCACACTTTACACTGTACACTCCACACTCTACACTCCACGCTCTACACTTGACACTTCACACCCCGCACTCTACACTGCACACTCCACACTTTACACCCTACACTTTACATTCCACAGTCTACACTCCGCACTCTACACTCCACACTTTACACTCCACAATCTACACTTTACATTTTACGCTCCACACACACTTTACACTTTAAACTCCACGCTCCAAGCTGTACACTCCACGCTCCACACTCTACACTCTACACTCTACACTTCACACGCCACACTCCACTCGTTACACTCCGCACTTTACACTCTGCACTTTACACTCTATACTTTGCACTCTATACTTTACACTCCACTCTCTACACTCCACACTCTACACTCCACAGTTTTGCACTCCACTCTCCACGCTTTGCACTCCACCCTATTCCGCATTCCAGGTTTACAGTGCACCGGTACGGTAACAGTGGAAACATGTACAGGACTGTTCAAATAATTTGTTTCACAAAAGTGTTCTACGTGACTGCAGTCGGGTTCGTGGGCAGCATCTTGTTTTCATACATAAACTCTAATTTTAGTAGAGTAAGGAAGGAGTTGGAGGAGTCGGAGGGGCCACACACTTCAGCAAGATCTATCAAGACTCCTTTTGATCATTTTGTGGGTTTGATCAGCTTGTTCTGAGGCGCAGATGGCAGAATTGATGGACTTCCAAGCTCGGCAAATATAGTCGGTCGCCTCAGGTGAATTTGGTCCAAAATCTTCCAACATCTTCTGGTTCTTCTGGTTCTTTCGTCCACAGCACACCATTTTTTCGTGTTTGCAGGGCTGGTGCAGCAATATGCACTCCAGCAGTGATGCAGAGCCTTTAGCTGCCTCAGTCCTGGCCTCAAGGTTTCAACTGAACAAGTGTGGATTTCGGTACGGAGTCCACACAATTTCGCAGATGATCATGTTTGAAGAGTATTGAAGAGCATAGAAAAGATCGAAACGCATGAACTGAATATGATTCAATTACAATTGAACCATACCACTTGACTCCAGCACATAGAAGTACTTGGCAGCCACTTGTCAGCAAACAAAACAATGGTCAGCTCGGTTCCTGATCGTGATGTCGGGTTTGGTGGAAAGGATGTGCAACACCACATCGCATTTGTCTTGAAACCATTTGAAGCTGGCTGTGAACTCATTGAGTAGCTGCAATCCTTATGACATCTTCTGGTAGACCATGGTAGACCTGATGTTTTGCAGAGTCAAATTGAACATAACTGAACGATACAAATACGATATGGCAAATTTAAAGGTATTCCATGAAACGCGATGGCCCTCCTGCAGCGTAATTCAATATCTATCTCCATGCTCTTGACAACGTTTACACATCGTTTACACATCGTTTACATATCGTTTACATATCGTTTACATAATCCAGCATGGATTCCATGTCATGTGTTTGCTTGGCCGTAATCCTGGAAAGATTCATGGGTAGCGACGGTAGTGGGCAGAGCTCAGCGGAAGCTTGCGCAGCTTGCGCTCATCATGGGCGCTTCTTTATCTCAATCAGACGTACAAGGTCCAGTATGTCCTGTGCAGCAGGCACCTTGGCCCTATTCCTGGGATTGGACATGTTGCTCCAGATGTTGGAGAGAACAGAGTGAGATAGAGTGTGACATTGGAAGCTGAGATTCAGGGCACAGGCTGAGCAGCATTTAGAATCATTTGAATTGCCGTGGCTGACTGAGTGACCACAATGGACCTATCCCATGCTTTGTCGCCTTTGAGATTTCGACAAATGCACTGCAGAGGAACAAGAATCACCATCCTCTTCGCCTTCCAAGCCTCGCCGTCTTGAGAAATTGCAACTTGACCCTTTGACAGTGGCTATGCTTTGAACCTGTGCATTCTGGACTTGGGTGACTAGTAAGGAGCATTTGCTTGTCACAGCTTTGGATGAAGATGGTCTTCATTCCTTTCGTGAGTGCTGAGGGCCGTGAAGGGAGTTGAATTGCAAATGCATTTGGCGTAGCACAACTACAGGCTTCAAGATGCTTATGATATTTACGATATATGAAGCTACTTGGCACTTCTACTTCACTTTTGAGCTGTGGCAAGGTGCAAGATGAAATCCTTTGGCTCTTTTGGCACCTTGGAGCGTCTAGGCGCCGGTGCACGTTGATGAAATCAAGATTTCTGTTTTGAGGGCTTTGATTCATTTTGAATCTTGTGGTCACCAGATTCTTACTGGACCTCCGCATTCAAGATGTTTCCCATGATCATGTGCAGAGAATCACAAGTGTTCATTTTCGCAATGTGGTTGTCTAAAGCAGTGCAGGAGCTTGGACATCTTGAACTGAGACGGAGCTAAAATGCATTTCCATACAGAATTCCACACGGCCAAGATCGGCAAAGCATAGAAATTTGGTCTCTTCGCTCTGGCAGAGAGGCCGCTCAACTGGGGTGGGACGGCTGTTCGCAGGTGCTTGCCAGTTGGAGAAATTCACATCACGGACGCTTCAGATCTCCAGCAAAGTGGATCCGCCTACACCTGTTTGTTTCTTGGCCGCAGATCAGGAGGTTGCAATGTGATCAATTTGAAGCGTGATTTCTGCCGCCATTTGTGGTTATACAACATTGCTTCTCAAATTGCTTAGCCATCACATTCTGGAGTTACAGTACCATGGCAAGCATCATCTCATGCCAAGATATACCAAGGCCGTGCTTCAGACGATGCCCCGGTGGGGATGCCAAAATGGATTCGTGGTTGGAGTTAGTCCTGCTGAATGGTACGCAAAATGACACGTTTACTGGACCCGTTGCTTCCCCAGCCTACACATTGTCTGGGCTTCTGGGCTAACGAGCTTCCAGGCAGCTTCCAGTCTTGTGCACGGCCAACATCCAAGTTGAGGATTCAGAATATTCAGATCCAGGCCATCCAGGCATAGCACAGCGAGGTCCACCCCAATCCTATCCCCGCCAACACGTCCATGCGATGAGCCGAGGCGCTTCCCGTGAAGAGGGCCCCAAGTGTGCAGCGGCGGCAGGTGCCGGCAATACTGTTGCAGGGGTTGATGCCACATTTCCTGGAAATTGCATGTTTTATTTCTATGCTATTGGATTCTTTTCTTTATGGTAAAGGAACGTGCATTTGCTTTCTTCTTCATGGAGCAATTCCAGCGCTTGTATGGGGTTGGTGCGGTGAGTTTGCTCGGTGTTTTCCGCGTGTGTCTCATGGTAATAAAGACACAAGCATGCATTTCCAGGTCCAGATTTTCACGCTGCAAATCACAAGGCTGTTGCTGCAACGAGGCACCTATCAAGCACATTTCTACAGCGCCAAATTTGGGAATTTGGGCATGTGGCTCTCCAGTGTCTATTGGCGGCAGGTTTCGCATTAGGCTTGGTGTGGGTATTTTTGCCGTAGCCTCGTATGGTAATTTTATGAAATGCCAAGTCCATTTCACACTTTTCCACAGACGTTTTATGCATCATTGTGCCCTAGACAGCCCTAGACAGCAGAGCAGTGCTTGAGGACGACTACTGTAGGATTACACAAAGAAACACATGAGGTTCGTTGAGAGCAGCCCCACAGATGAATTTCGCAGCTTGTATCCCTGTGAGGTCAGAGCTGGATGAAGGTAGTCCCTCTGTCCGAACCCTAGATTTGAACGTTCGGACATCGGTTTGGCATAGGTCACTCTTTCAGAATGGCTTTGGTATCACATACCGTGGATATTTTTGATCCACAGCATGTAAGAAGTGCGCAGCTGGATTGAGGCGTATGACTGTTCCTGTGAGCTAGATATTTATTCTCTGGAGACGAATGCTGAGCGGTACGGTTTGATCTTCCTGTAGTTGAGGTCAGAGGATCTGTTTTCTGTACGTAAACGTAGAGCAGGAGCATGTGAAAGCCTTCTAATCCTCCTGCGAAATCACGTTTAAGGTGACACCATCGCTAGTGAAGGTGCCGACAGCCTCAAACTTGATGGGCTTTGACTGGGATGCCTTGGAAGCTTGGACCCAAACATGGAAGATTGCCAGGAAAATGCGGCAGGGACATCCCCCTTGCCATTTCCACTACTAAAAGGGTGAACACGTGCTTGATACCATCCCCTGTTTCGTGGAGAATTCATGCAAAAAAGTGGAGTCGTGCACTGATTTTTGTAGTAAGAGGGCGTGCGCTGCATCTTGTAGCGGCGTTTCATTTAGCGCTTGAAAATCAGAAATGCATTTTGTAGTGATTTATTTTGGGATGCGTTGGGTTATACAAGAAACCCTATAGCCCTCTTTTGCCAGTCATGCTCGGTCACATTAACAAGTAGCTTGGACCCTCAGACCATTTTTGGCTCTTGACCCACGATCATGTCATGGTAAGATGAGCCCCCAAAAAATCAAACAAAATCAATGTAGAGACTTTAAGAAGGCAAAATGGGACAGATTTGGTTTCAAAACCGATCAATTGAATTTGAAGTTGTGCGCTTAGATCGTTTTTGTTGGCCCGTAGCTCTGACGATTGCAGTTCAAAATCTCTGCGCCGTGCTTTTGTCACACCTATTCTAGCGATTACATGCGATTATTAATTATAATTCTAAATGTATCCCTTTCTACTAGGTTCCTGCTCTTTTTGTCCAATAGTCAAGTTTCACCCAAGTTAAAAGAATCCATGTTCAGAGTTTTCTTTCACCACAAAGTACAGATTCGATGCGTGATGTCCTAGTTTCTGGATGGCTTTTGTCATGCACTGCATTTTGTAGTGACACACGCGTGCACAACCTTTTGTAGAACCTACTGCGTCCCCCTCCAGATAAGCCCCAAAAAGTGCGAAAAACATGCTTTTTATGTAGAGACTTTAAGAAGGCAAAATGGGACAGATTTGGTTTCAAAACCGATCAATTGAATTTGAAGTTGTGCGCTTAGATCTTTTTTTGGTTGCCCCATAGCTCTGAGCATCGTGGTAGAAAACCTCTTGAAAGGTCAATTCTTGGAATCCGATGGAAATCCCAAGGTTGTATTTACTTGTGCTCGGCAAATGCTATGACCTGGGCCCCGGAAAGTGAACCAAAGATTTAGAGTGAACTTCCAGAAACCATTTAGTAGGGAATCATGATTTTTCACTGCAACCCGTTTTTCACTACAAAATGGTTACGCAAATGCCTTTTGTAGTGACCCACATTGGCTTTTAATCCACCATCAAAACCCCAAAAGCATTTTGTAGCAAGGGGGGTTGGTTCAGATTCAAGCAGCATTTTGTAGTATAAGGCTGTGTTTGTAAACGGTTTAGTGGGCACAACTACCCTGCAGAATGCACACAGGGATGTAGGTACGAAATCATCGAAATCTAGGGTGAAAGCAGATGCTTTTCACATCTTTTCACCACCCGTGCTTTGGATCACATTCCTGAACCATCCGGAACCCTTACTTTTCTCATCGCCAACGGTTGATTCAGTCGAGTCAGACTGAGATAGTCTAATCATGTCTAATCGAATTCTTGTAATTATATACAGTAGTTATTGCACTGTAGTAAATGCAGCTAATAAAACTTATTATTATTATTGGTATATTATTGAGGTAATATTTGATTGTTGTTGATATGCTTATAAACTTATTATTGCGGGAGGCCTATCGAAAAAATAGTGCAGTAAACAAAAGTAAGAGTCATGAAGAAAAGGAAACGGAGGAAGGAATTGGAAGATTGGAAGGAAAGAAGGAAAGGAGAGCCAGGACGACGTGCTACCCCCAATACATCCACGGGCACACTTTGGATGAGGTTGTCGCAGATTCGAGCTTCAAAAAGAAAAATACCATGTTCACTCACTTCACAACGGGTTTGGCTTGGCGCGTGCCAAGGACGCTGATGACCCAATCGAAGATTTTCAGCCTATGTCCAGACTGCATCTTGTTCTGCATAAGTTGATGCGGTGTGAAATGTTGAAGCTTGATTTCGAAGGAATTGCGTGTCATGCTTGGTCAAATCGAGATACAAGTGTTTTTCCGACTCTTCAGAATTTGAGTCTGGGGAGTAGTTTATTTGTGTGCGGCACCGTGAAGAAAAGACGCAGTCTTCCATTTCAGACCGTGCTGCATATATCCTTTTTGGTTGTGCAGGCCTGTCTTGGATTTTCCTTGTTCAAATTCTCTGCGCTACCAGTCTGTTTGAAACATATGAAGTTTATTCATTTTCCATCCTGGCTGTCGTGTTGCACTTGTACCACTCTATTTCTTGAATCTCGGATACCTCACAGACTCATTTTGTTTTGATGTTGCTTGAGGTCCAGTAGCAGCCTGCCAGTGGTACTTGAAGATGGCCCCGAGCTAAAGGCAATGTTTTGACCAACGGAGCTGCTTAACAATTTTGCATGTGCGGCCCACTGGAACTCTTCTTTGGATCTCATTGCTTATTGTTTTCCGAGAAGTCTAGTGCAATGTTAGCATGACAAAAGACAAAAGAAACACTAACACGATTAATACTGGATTTGCAAGGAATGGAAGGCATGTGATCATAAAGGATCCTAAGGTTCGGTCAGTCATGGTATCCGTTTGGTCTGTATTCCATGACGAGATCACCAACTTTTGATGTGCAAAGCTGACCGCGCTTCAAATTGCAGGTGTCACTTCCTTTGATGCCGTGCTCAAAGCCCCTTGAGCCAGTGAGCGCTCCAAGCTCACCATCTTGGCGAGGTCATCTTTGGCACCATATGTTTCTGAAGTCCTCCTTCGTTGTGTTTTTGAAACATTTTTGAAACAACGAAGTCACTGTTTTCATTTTAAGATTCTGTAGGGATTCTGACAATTTGTTTTGCTGATCACTATGACATTCGCACAGTGTCGCTTCGCTTCGAACCGAACAGACAGAGATCTGCAGAGTCTACTTTAGAATTGTTTTGAAAATCATTCTGGTATGCTCAGGTTATCTTAGGTTAGTGTAACTTGATGATACTTATAGGATCTTATAGGTATACTTATAGGACTTTATAGTTGAGCTGAAACTTTGATGTAATCTTGAAGTTTTCTGTGGTCCGCTTGACGTGGTTTCCCCGACGAGGTATGCGTATTGCAATCGTGGTCAACGGATCTCGTGGAGATGTGCAGCCTATGGTGGCATTGGCGCAGAAACTTCAGGAACACGGCCATGAGGCATGGCCATGGCCCCCATGGCCCCCATGGGCCCCATGGGCCCCATGGCCTCCATGGGCCCCATGGGCCCCATGGGCCCATGGTTCAAACTGGGAGCATGGGAATGCCATGGGAATGTGATGGGAATGCCATGGGAAGCCCAATGTGAATGTCTTTGGTTGATTGATGATGTGATTATTTGATGTGTGATTTACTGTGATTTCCTGAACATTGGCTTTATCTATCTTTATCTGAGACATGTTTGGGGATCCTCCCGCCCTTTCCGACGTCAAAGGCCGCGGGCAGCGCGCTACGGCAGTTTCATCACTTTTTGGTTGTTTGTTGTATGCATTTCTATATCTATTTGGCCGACGTCCGCGTGTGGCAAGTCCCATGAGCTCAGAAATATAGATAAGTTGCCACGGGTATACACCATAGTACTGGCATACTCCACTGCTGACAGCAGCTGACAGGTGATCATTTTCACCAACGCCGACTCGGTAAGCACTTGCAATGCTTGTGGCATCGACGCAGTCTCAGTCTTTGCGGAACTTTGGCTGGCAATAGACAGCAGAATTATCCAGGACTTCACACGCTGAGACCTAGTGCTCCCATATTAATGTTCTGTATTGCAGGATGCAGCAGGATGCAGCAGGAAATATGAAATCTTTTGGCCAGTTGGTGCCAGTTGCTTTACGAGGGCCTAGAAAGATAGTAGGCCTTCAGTGAAAAAATCGGTGGAAGGAGCATGCGTACGGCAAACACAAACACGCATATCATATCAGCACTTAATCTAGTGCGTGTGACTTTCCATGGCGGTTTTTGACATCTAAGTGATGCTTCATTCAGCGATGTCCTTGTCTTGTTGTCATTGTTCCGTTTGAGGATTGCTGTGCTGTGATCCAAGAAAGTGGAGGCATGTGACTTGGCACCCCCTTTGAGCACGACCATACAGATTCGCAGGTCAAGCCAGCCATATGAAGGGGTCAGAACAAGCTTGCAGCAGCTAGCAGCCAATGCCGTGCTTCGCATTGCATGGACACAGGAAAATTGGTTCACAAATTTTGACATCCCAGAAAAATTGACTTGATGGATCTTGACTCTTGACCTAGAAAGCAAAATTTGCAGCTCTTGTCCTTTCTCGGAACATGAGCAACTGCGAAATAAAAAGGTCTATGGACCTCAGAGCTTTGCGCACCAAGGAGTGGAGATTTCGTTTCGGGGGTGTCCCGAGCGAATTCCACGGCGTCAAAGTGGCTACGTTCCAATCCTGGCGCTTGCGCACCAGTAGCCGAATGCTTGCAGGTTGGGCACAAGTGGGCATCCAATCTCTGACAATTCTTGCCAAGCTGCTGTTTGACGAAGCTGTTGAAAGATAGCATATTTGATGCTGTGCGAATGCGTGCTTCCATGTTCCTTCAATTTCTCTCAATTCACGAATACACTTCGTGAAACGCCTGTTGCCAGGGGTTCCAACCACAGCTTGTGGTTTGTGGCACATTGGCAGTGGGGACTTGCATCCGGTATGAGGCTCAGGCATCAGTGCCTGCTGTTTATGCCTCTCGGCGCGAGCTTTCAGACTCTCAAGCCTACAAGTTGCACATGCAATTCCAAAGTGAAATGCCACATTTCCATAGAGCTATCGATTTCCCATTATGATTTTCCGCCTTGTTCTCTTTGTTGGTGCGATGAGATTCAAGAGGGAGAAGAGTGCTTGACACTGTAAAGCATGAATTGCTCCGAATGCTCGTAGCCGCAAGCTGTGCTGCTTCACAATTTGAACTGTTTATTTTAACTCTAAGTCTTCTGAGTCATCCATGACTGCGCGCTGCCTTCTCAAACTTAGGTTTTCCTTTGCAGAGAGCTGCTAGAGTTCTTCAGTGATGTCCTGCAGCTTATCTGCATTCGTTTCATTGGGCGCACATCTGCACGTTCTAGAATGTTGAGATATGTTGAGCACTGGTGCATGAAGTGAACATGGCATGGCTGTTGGGTATCAACATTGCTGAGCCTACTTTTGGTGTTGACTGTGATAGGATCGGTATGATCGGTAACTCTATGGTAATCACGACGCAAAGGAGTCAAAAGAAAACAATGCACCCAGCTGTACCAGATTGAGGTGTTGTGGCTTTTGTTCACTTTGTTGACATTTAAGGTGCTTGCAGCCGGAAAGGCCATGTTTCCTTGCCACAAACCCACTGCTTGACAGCGGACCGTTGCAAGCCAACATCAGGCAGCTGGGGGCGCTAGCAAGGGACCATAATGTGTGGGACTTGTGTGTGTGTGTGTGCGCCTGTGCTTTTGTAGAATTAGATAAAGTTATATAGTTAGTACGTCCTGCTATATGATTTGGACTCACGTACTTTGTGCAGCCAAGTCTTTGAAATTCAAGTGCGTTCCTTTCACATCCGTTCACACTGAATAGATTACACTGTTCTACTGTTATACTGTGTAGCGTATACTTGTTCACTGGAAGCTTGCTCGATTCTAGTTGGATTCATGAATGACACGCGCCTGCTGCTGTTCAGCATTGTCCTTTCTTTATCTTTCTTTTATGTTCGACGTTTTGCCGACACTTTGCCATTGAGTTGCAAAACTGGACCCAATCATTCATAATCATTCTAGTCTTGTGAAACGAAACACTTTGAGTTTGGGAGTGTCCGAATGCGAAAGGCAAACAGGGACATGGGACCTTCCTGACTACACAGAGGTCCCTAGCAAGTTGGAGGACCCACGCTAAGCTGACAGCTTCGGAGACGCCTCTTAAGCAAGTCGTTTCACTCGTTTCCTTCTTTCATCTTCTTTCCATTCGAGGAGATCCTCCAAATGCAATTCCAGTTGTATGGATTTCATTGGATTTGTGGACGAAAGAGATCACATGAGATTCAAGACATTAGATATTTCGCTGATGTCATTTGTTTTTTTTCAGGACTTCATCACGCAGAAAGGCAATGGCGGTCTTGCGATGGGCTGGGGGTCGATGATTGCTTTTGGGCTGCCACCTGAGAAGATGCTGGCTTTGGTGACTCGGCTTATCCTTTTCCAATGAAGACATGAGTGATTCCCCCCAAGCTCTAAACCTTATTCACTTGATATCCGATTAATCCCACTTGGCTTCTTCCCACATTCACTCTGAGATCAATTTGTGTTCCTCGGTTCCCAGCTGAGCAGCCTGAAATCCGATGAGATTTACTGTATGCGAGTGTTTCCATTTCTGCTGGTTCTATTTTACTTCTTGCGCAAGTTGGATTTGACGTTTTGACAGTCTTGACCGCTTAAAGTTGTCAAAGAAGCAGCTCAGCAGCGAGGCTCTTCGTGTTTTGAAATCCTTGCAGATTCACGGTGTCATTCTGGGTGGTTGGGCAAAGCTCGATGAGCTCGCAGAGCAGCTGGCCAACGGCATCCTGGCTGACAATTTACGGCAGATTTAGATGGAGCATTGAAAAAATATTGGAAAAACATGAGAAACCGATATGCAGCTGGCGCGATTGCAAAGTACGGAATGCTCTGCCGGAATGGTACTGTATTTGCCCAGGGTAAAAGGTACAAGAAGGTGGTGAAAGCTGAAACGTCAGGAGAATTGCAGAGCATCGGAGATGATTGGCAGGAACTTGTTACTCGGCTGCAATCAGAATTGCACACCAACTTGTCCAGATATTCCCATATATTCCCAAGTGAAGTGCTTGTGAAAGCGCGAGCATGCATGAGAATGCCATCTGTTCGTTGTTCGTTCTTAAGCTTCAGCCGCTTCCTTTTGCAACGAGACACACGGAAGTCTTGATCCCCCCAGCAAAACTGGTCTTAGCAGTGATGTGAGGCCAAGTTTGCAGCTGAAAATGTTTGCTTTGTCGCGGAGGCCCTTTTGCGCTGTGTCCTCATTCTTAATTCACACAGCAAAACTGCGCATATTCAAGTCCTTGAGTTATCTTGAATCCAAGTGTAAGCCCAGGCGTAGTAAAGTTTGGCTGTCGTTTTTCGATTCGTGTCGCTGATGTTTCCTCTCCTCGCTGTGGAGGCCCCACACGCTTGGCTTTTCCCAAGATGCTCTTGCGTGGTGCACCATGGTGGCCTTGGTACAACCCAAGCCGCCCTTCGTGCTGGTGTGCCCGGAGCATCTTGCCAAATTCAAGCCATTCAAGACTCTTAGAGATTTCTGCTCAAGTGGTTTCCTTCATTTTCCTTCCCAAATTTATGCTGGAATGACCTCATGTAGCATGTTACGATTTTGATGTTGAATTCTGACGAACGCGGACCTCAGACCTGGCAGCTCAAGTCAATATTAGCTAGCAAGAGAGCCCCTGCACCAACAATCTCTCCATGTCCCAGCGAAGTCAAATTAATCCCTTCCCCCTATTACTAAACGTCCCCCAAATACTAAAAACTAGGGTCCATCTCTAATTTCGGAAAATTTCAGATTGGCCAATTTGACTTTTAATTGATCCACTTAAGAAAACAATTTAAACATAAAGCCACCATTCGTGGGTTTTGCCCCCTAATAATAAAAACTAGTTCACCCCGGGGTGTTTATTATTAGGGTCCGTCCGGTTTTTTTAGTTTTTTATATTACGGCTTTTAATTTCTTATTAGGACCTTATATAAGGAAATTAATTTAATTGATTTTGAGATCGAAAAAAATAGTTTTTATTATTAAGGGTTTAATTTTATTAATAGTGTCCGCTTCGAAATCCAATTTTTGGCAATATGTTAATGGCATTATATAAGGAAATTTAATTGATTTTGAGATCGGAAAAAATAGTTTTTATTATTAAGGGTTTCATTTTATTAATAGTGTCCGCTTCGAAATCCAATCTTTGGCAATATTATAATGGCGTTATATAAGGAGATTTAATTGATTTTGAGATTGGAAAAAATCGTTTTTAATTATTTTTTTTTTTTTTTTTGATTAATAGGGTTCCCTATTAATAAATACCACCCTAATACTAAAAACTACCTGAGATGTTTATTATTTGGGGGGATTAGTATTAGGAGGAAGGGATTAGACTACGCGGCTAGACTTTCGGTGTCACAGATTGCATCCACATGGAATCCACATGGAATCTGCGTGATGCTTCCGATTTGTCGCTGAGGTGATCACTCCTATCTTCGGAGACCAGTTTTTCAACGCAGCTTGGAGCCAGGGTTTGGGAGGACGCCTGAGTAAAGGATCAGAAATGCCTCACAAAGGATCATAAAGGAACCTTTCAGTTTTTTTCGTGGTTGAAACAGCATGTTGCAATTTGTAGTTAGACATGCAGAAGCTCGTGGTTAGAATGTCGTGAGTTCGGGGATGAGAATCTTAGAATTCTTCCGGGTTTGGCGCGTGTCTCATAGCATAGACACTTCAGTTTTTACATTTTTAGCCACAATTCTTCGCATCCAGCGCTTCCTTTCAGCCATTTGCAGCATGATTTGCGCGTTTGGCAGGCATCCCATGTGAATCGCCTGGGAGTTGGTGTTGGCTTGGAGCAGCCATTGCCGGAGCTTACTGCCACTTGCATCAGGACAGGGTGTGACACTGGATCCAGAATGATCCAGAAACTCCAGCTTTGGAGTAACGGATTATGATTTTGACGTACGTATATTATATGTATATATATATACGTATATTTATATTTATTCTATTATAATCTATTATAATCTATTATAATCTATTATATATATATTATACATTAATATATATATATATAGGTAACGTACAGCTTGTTCCAGTTGAGGCTAAATTGTCCCAGCGATGGGCTCTACAAATCCAAAACGTGGTCCGCCACGTCAAGAACTGCACAGCATGTGTGTATGTATATATATATTATATACATAATTAATGCAATATGCACATAAAGCTTTTTTTGAAGCACAACTGTGGTCTGTGGCCAGTGCGCGGACCTGGAAAGGAACCTCGAAACGGGAAACAAGACGAAAAAATTGGATACAGGTGGAAATTGATCAGCCAAGTGAGGTGGAGAACATCACAGCAGCGGTTCGTTCTGCTTGGGATATGGCCAAGGCAGGTGCTGAGTTTGATGGCCATTGTATTAATCGCCTGAAGTATTTGGCCATATTGGCCATGGCGTCTGATCTTTGCATCTTCATTTTCATTGGTTTAGCTGATGCATGAAACACACAGGATCTTTCTGGCATTTATGTGCCGGAGTTTGTGTCCAAGAGGAAAAGTAGGCTAAGTAGGCTTTGACCTGGCGCTCCATGCCGAGTTGATATTTGTGTTATTGGTTTTTTTTGTTGACATAGAGACATAGAGTTTCAGATTGAAGCTTCACAATGCTTCACATTCGCTGTCCAAGCCATGTGTCTTTGTACTCCACAGACAGCAGCGGAGTTCGGAGCCACACAGATCAGCTCTGGTCTTGAAGAAGCGACGAATGCACCTAGCCGCAGAGATCTTCCGCCAAAACGTCGCAAATCAGTTCTTTCAAGCGACTAGCAAATACTTCACGCTATTGCTGAGACCTGCTGCTGCTACTCATGCAAAGTTTCGTAAAGTTTCTATGATACGTGCCACCACAAGACCTAGAAAGGTACGTAGTTTTGACACTTGCTCCGAGGATAGTTTAGTTTCAATTCTGACAGAATTGAACAGAACAGCATAACACCGCACCTGTTGATCCAAGGCCATCCAAGAGTTCATGCTTCTCCACTTGAGGAGTGGACTCTGGGATATGCGACTGCGCGAGCTCGAAGCCTTCGACTCAAAGCTGTGAGCCGCTTGCATGGCTGTACATATGTGTACAGTGCCCATGGCAGAACGATGCTTGGCGTATCATTCTCAGATATGCTCAGTAGTTTCTTATAAGACTTTATAAGCATGCAGAGACACTAGACATCACTAGACATCATAAGACATGGGGGGTAAAGAATCATGTTATGACCACAACATGATGACGAAATCACTAATATGGTTGGGGTGCAAAGCCTTCGCTTTGATCCAGAAGGCTCATGTATGCCGGTACTGTACTTGCAGTGCGAACATGTGCAGATGCCTTGTAGGTTCACTCCAACTGGGTCGTCCCTGGAGGATCAAACCGTTGGTGCCCAACTGGGTCACATGGTTTAGAGCCGACTCCCAGACGGGTGCTGTCACAAGCAGCCACGCACTACGGATCTCTATGGTGCATTTGAAGAGCTAAGAGAGCTTTGATTGCGAGCGTGTGTTTTAAAGGTCCTAACTCTCCCAAGACGGGAGAGTTTGACAACCCACGCAGATGCTTGACGAAGCAGCATTGGTGACCAAAGTACCAGCCTTGTGTGTTTCAAAAGTCAACAAATCAGATTCTTTGACAGCAACTTGAAGAACTTTGAAAACGTTGAAACTTTGCAAGTTGGACCTGTCGGATCATTGATGCACCATCTCGAGCTCAGGTGATGGTTTGGGCTGAACGGTTGTATGGGATAAGTGGTGACACGATGCTGGGCACCTAAACATCGGAGGCAATGGCGGCAATGGCGGCAGGCAATGGCGGCAATCACAGAGTCTGTGCTGTTGATGCATTCCCTGTGTCACAGCACCGCTTCAAGTCATATCCATCAACCCCTGAGGCCATCTTCGTGCAGCCAAATGGGCTGCGGTATTCGTGGAGCAGCGGGCAGGCTTGGACCGCGGAAGAAAGAAACAGACGTCATGCATGGTGATGCCGTGGTGATGCCAAGCTGATGCCGTGGTGATGTTACATGATATGTGTGATGCTGCAATCTCATTCAGTGCAATATTACAACAAAGCACAGATGGATTGGCTTTGATTGCCCTTTTGTCATTTAGCTGCAAGATGATTCCCCGTGGCTTCTCGCGATTGTTCTTCGAGATTTCTTGACAACCTGTATTATAATTGTAACAGCTCTTTCGCCACAGACAGAAAACACTGCCATGCCAAAACGCATAACAAGGTGAACTGCACACATATTGAAATTATTCATTGGACAGATCCCCAGATCAGGGTGATACAGGTCCAAAGGGCACAGGCTTGGTACCGAAGATTTGCCATCCCCTGTTTGCTATGACACGCCATCCCCTGACAGAACAATCACAGTACTGTGCAAAGCATGTTCTGGTTGCGTGCGCATTTTTCATTGCGCTCTACTGGACACTGGGATTGTACGAAATTGTTGCAGGCAGTAAGGCAGTAAGTCAGAAAGGTGCCTTTATTTTGCCGTAAACTTGGGCCTGTTGTTTCCATGTCAGTTTTCAGGTAGGCCCGAAAGGAAAATTCACAACAACCTCGGACCCCCTTCACTGAATTAAAAAGCAAGATGGTAATGCGGTAAGAGACAAATCTTCCTGGCAAGTCACAATCTCCACACCACTCAGGTGTTCTTGCCATGCAGATTGCAACGGAGAATCTCAATGCTGCAATGATTTCAGCACCTTGCCTGCACTGCGGAGGATTGTCGAGTTGCTTAGAGTACCGTTTTGTGAGACAGGCTGCAAGATGTACAGTGGCACTGAAACAGATAAACGATTACAAAATTAAGGCATCTTATTCTCTCACAAATATGTGTTATACACTGTACACCATAATATGTGCGAGGTTCAAAATGAAATGACAATCCATTTTGTGCAAATGTGTTCTAAGGCAGAATATGCCCAACATAGATGAATTTTAAAGCAGAACAATAAAATAAAATCTAAGTTCTTGAAACATAAGCCAAGAATTTTGTGTGTCTGTGCGACTGTATATATATATATATGATAATACATTTTAGCATGATCCTGGTTGCAATTTCTTTACAGAATCAGAGCCCAAAAAAACAATCGATTCTGGAGAGCAAACCTTCACCCCTACTTTTCTCCAGAATTAACATCTATTAGCTGGCAAATATTAGAACAATTCCAAAATTATATAAATTACCCAATATTTTTTTTTTTATTATTTATTAAATTACAAAATAATTTTATTTAAAAAAAATATAATTATATATAGAATTTTAATTCGATTTTTTATATAGTTTTAATAATATATATAATGTTTTTTATATAATAATATTTCGAAATAAGATATTTTTTATATTCTTTTAAATATTATTTTGGAATTGAAAAAAAAAATATATATAAAATAAATTAAATTTAAATTTAAAAATAATAAATATTTAGAATATATATAATATATATATATATTTATCGAATATTTAATTTATAATTAATTAATTAATATTTAATTAATTTAAATTATAATATAATATTAAAC
>Ga0126342_10007014_pt1 | contig 20071 bp, 19 predicted proteins | sample Cyp1metagenome_FD_92528 | JGI IMG/M metagenome (GOLD analysis project Ga0126342, IMG submission 92528) | Coral microbial communities from Lord Howe Island, Old Settlement Bay, Australia - Cyphastrea 1 metagenome | ecosystem: Host-associated > Invertebrates > Cnidaria > Coral ... | reverse complement strand
GTTTTCAAAGCTGCTCTAGTTAGTTACATTCTTGCTGTGCGTGATGAGTCTGTTCCAGTCCACAGAGTCGATGGCATTGGGCAAGTCAGTGTTACGTGAGGACGTTTGACTTCTGGACATTGGTTTTGCACCCATTCTTTGAAAAGCTTTTGAAGCTGCGACATTGCAGAAAGAACTAGCCCATTTTGGGCCAGGGGTTGGGTCCGGGAGGATTCACCTTTCGCGAACCTTTCGTGGACCTTTCGCGAACCTTTCGCGGATTTCTCGTCTAAAAAATGAAATTTCAGAAACTAATGTTTATGCAAGGGTGTCTTTAATAATTTATGCCAACCAGGGTGCCACTACCAATTTGAGAACATGGGACAATACGAAACATGAATCATGTGGCAATTCTGCAGGGAAAACTGCCAAACATGAATACTGTTACTATAACTTATTTATGTATATATAATGTATTTAAAAATAGTGGTATTCAGACCTTTCGCAAACCTCGCGCCGCGCTTTCGCGGCCTTTCGCCACTGCAGCAAAACACATACATCCATATCTGCAGATGTCACTCGGATACTAAAAGCCTTGCATGGATTTTTGGACGGCTCCCATATATATATATATATTATCTTATATATTAATATATTTATATTATATCAAATTATATCATATATTTGATATCAAAATAAGATAACCATCGAAATGTCCCAGATTTCGGACTTGGGTACACCACCTCTGGGAGCCCATGGAAGTCCCGCAGCACTTTGCCGGACCAATCCACCGCCACTGCAGCGCAGCTCCAGGCGTATTCCACGAAGAGACACAAGGCCGCCACAGCCATGGCAGAGCGACCCAGCTGGGTGGCTTGCACATAAGCATAGACTGATCCTACAGGGCAGAAATGCGCTTCTCAAAGCACGTGGGTCAAGATCCACAAACTGCAAGGATGTGTGGGCCATGTGGGCAAAACGCGACTGGAAATTCATTCACAGACGTGGTTGGTGACTTGGTGCTTCCCCAAACTCGGTAGACTCAAAAAACACATCACCCCAGTTCAATCTCCATCAATCTTCCCCATCCCAGTCCAGCCGCTACCACCCTACTGGACAGCTCCGCATAGGCCGTGGCGCTGAGCCCACACAGCAGCACGCCGATGCCCAGCGACAGCACCACCGCGGGCCCTGCCTCCTGTGACGCCACGCGCCCGGCCAAGGAGAAGACCCCGGAGCCCACGGTGGATGCCACGGACAGCGCCACCAGATCCGTCAGGCCATAGCTGTGGCGCCACAGCCGGCGCAGCCGGGGCCGGGGCAAGGGCCGGGGCTGGGGCAGGGGCCAGGGCTGGGGGATTTGCCATGGAAGCAACGGCGCGGGAGGTGTAGAGAACATGGAGCAGCCGCCAGTGGCACAAGTGGGAAAGGGACTTCTAATTTTGGGGATGGAATCACGTTGTATTGGCACATGGCCTGAAGGCAGCTACAGAGGCTTTTCTTGATCCACAACATGAATCGTGCCACAGAGACAATATGAGGTCAGGACCTCGCTTCACCCTCCTTTGTCCACTTTGCTTGGTTCCTAGTTCCTATCGTTGGTCGCACTTGTGTGGATATACACCTCTGAAATTAATCTCCTCCAAGGTTTTCCAAATATAAACGAATCTTCCGAACCCATTTGGTGGGTTCCACGCATCTTTTCCAATGAAACACGTCGTGTTTGAACCACCGAAACAGCAACGGAACAGCCCGGGCCTCATGGAGCCGTTTCAGGCGTACCTCGCGGGATGCCTCTTTGGTGTACCTGCACCAGGTGCTGGGAGACGTCAAGATTCATTGAAGATCTATAGTTATAGGTTCGGGAACATGTTTAAATAATTTTAAATAGTATATTACAGCAGACCATGAAGCAGTGTACATCTACTTATAAATTTATAATTTTATATATGTTCAGCCTTTTTTGTAGAAACTGCATCTCTCCAAAAATATGACTCGTTTTCGGCCAGCTCTGCCGTTTGAAAACCAGCTATAGACCATTGGATAGGGCCCTGAACACAGACCACCCCCAGTCCACCAGGACGCCACCACCAGGACAGTTGTATTCCTTTTGGTAGTTGATCTCAATGTTTCTTGGCTCCACCATCTGGGGTCCTGATAATCCTGATATCCCTCGTACTTCCAAGTCTTCTAGTCTTCGAGTCGTGAAAACTTTGCATCGCTTCGCTCAATTTCTAGCTGCTGAATTTGCTATATGTGACATCATTGATATCCCCAATTTCGGTACCCTCTGGTAATTTAACATAGCTATTGAAAATGACCATTTATAGTGGATTTTCCCATTAAAAATGGTGATTTTCCATAGCTATGTTAATTTACCAGAGGGTAAACCCCCAACAGACTTTGAATCCCAAAATTCCACCTATCCCCCAGGCCTTTCAAGTTCACCAGGACTCAGACCTACGTCTGACTTCAGCTGCCGAAAGATAAGTGGTTGACCATCAAGAATGGTGAAAAGGCTGGATTTAACCATGAAAAATGGTGAACAATCGGATTGGATTTACCCATCATGTGTTTTTCTGAAAATGGATTCAACCATGAAAATGTGTTAAGAAATTGGATGTAACCATGAAAAATAGGGATTTGACCAATCAATAGTGGATATGTAGTGATATGGGTGTGTGTGAAAAAAAAAATGATCAACCAGTCGATTCGATATCATGGAAGTTGTCTACCAGCTGCTCAAATGCACGTCCAAGCAAAGAAATCTCAGGTACAATGGGGCCAAAATCTTCCAAATGGGATGGTTCCCACTCACAGTGAACCCCCAGTATCGTGCAATAAGCCCTTCAATATCTGTATGGTAACCATCTTAATCAATAATTGCGGAAAGAATTGTTGCCGTGGGTCTACTCGTTTGGGAATTTTCGGAATGGCGGGTGCTATCGTAAAGACATCTTGAACCAGTTTTTGACTCTGGGTTATCTGCTGGCAACCAAACCTGGCAATGGAAGTCCGCTATATCTAGGGATAATCTATGAGAATCTTTCTGTTGTACTTGGGGATTCTCCATTTCTAGGCTTGTTTCCCAAAGGACCACCATCCAAATCAGAACAACAACTGCCATGCATGCTGCCCTTCTGAGCTCTCGGACGGAGATACTCCGTGCCCAGAACTCCCATAGCCGGAAGATGGATGTCTTATGTCGTCTTTTTATCGCGATTGAAGGTCCATCCAGAGCATCTGACAGCCATGTGCATCTAACACGATTGCTTGGATGTTTGAAGCACCTGCAAAATCTAAACCAATGATTCATGATTTACTTCATGTCAATGACATGTCACCGAAATTGTCCTGTTGTGAAGAGGTTATTCATCGGTTCCAATACCAATGAAAGTGGTACACTACTCGACCGCAAGCCTTCAAAGATAGTTCGTTCTCTTGCCATCACATGGGCATATTTGGGCAATGTTTAGTACTAAACCATCCCATTTTTGGGGTATCAAATCGGTATCAAATGTTGACCCAGACCCGTTTTGGCCATCTTGGCTAAATCTTTGCGGCCTAGCTGTCACATCCTTTGCTTGAACAGCTGCAGACAAGTTCAAGCTGCAACAGTTTCTCCTTTATATAAAAGAATAGAACTTTTCCAAGATGGTCCCAAAATAGATAAGAGGGAAGCACCTTTGAAAGACTACTGCGGAAATCCATGTCTGCTCTATGTCGGAATCACTGTTCATTCAATGCCTTTGCTCTATGTTGTAATATGGCTTGGATTTGAACAAAAAAATCTTCTTCAGCACATCCAGGATGATCATGCTATCTGCAAAAAGAAAAACATCGTCAGTGAACCATCCCAAAAAAAACACAGGACGACGTGTTGGACCTGCGAATAGTGAGTCCCGGCTGAAGGTCTACCCTCTGGTAAACTAACATAGCTATGGAAAATCACCATTTTTAATGGGAAAATCCACTATAAATGGCCATTTTCAATAGCTATGTTAGTTTACCAGAAGGTAATAGTGAGATTAGGGTTTTTCTATGGAAACCTCCAACCAGGCGGGGCTATCCGGACTGCCCAAGATGTTCCAACGGATGGGCTGAAGTTTCACCCAACCTCTTCTTGCGCCCTCCAGTGGTGTCCTCTTGGCTAGCTACCTTCTTGTTTTGGGAAAAATGGGGCGCTACCACCCATATGTCATCAACAAACCAGTTGGAAACCGACATCTACCGGGACGATCCCTGAACTTTCAAGTGATTTGTATCCGGGGGTCCCAAAATCGCCAGCGCTCCCCAGTTGGCATCTTCTCCACGGTCCATTTTTCCTCTGCTTCATTGGCAACAGACTCCTACCCCGAGCCCAGGCCAGAGTGCTCACACTCGGAACCAAAGCTCCAAACCCCACAAAAAAAAACACACCGATGCAGCAGAGGCACTGGTAGCAGTGAAGAAGCCACAAAAAAGAAAATGAGAAAAACAAGTAGAAGTGCTACTTGGATAAAGGTTGCTGAATTTGGGACAAGCTCAGATTTGGGGAGGCTGAAGGTACAAGAGTCAAGTCTTCGTTCGGGTACCACCCTCTGGCAATTAGTCCATATGGAAATCAGTTTGGTGATTACAGGGACCATACCCCATTGCTAGTCTTAGATCCCCTGGAAAAAGAACTGCAAGATCTACTGTACTACTAGGTATTCATCTATCTGTCTGGCCCCCTATCTCAAGACGCCTTCGAAATTGCACCAGGTGCCCCTCACTGCAATGGAACAGCCTCCATCGGTACATGGCTCTCATCCAATTTCCCTACAGCTCGTGCCGGTCGCATGCGCGTCAGGTCCATTGTGAACACCACCTGACCAGTTTTTTAGGAGCCTGGAGCCTGCTGGGAATAGCCAAGGTTCAGCTATTCTCTGATAGAGTAGCATTCTGCCAGAAGACACGTGAAGTTAGTAACAAATTGTTTACATCCTATTGAACATGGGGGATGCGATTTCACGGGAAAAGATGCAAATTGAGGTGCAACATGGTGCAAGTGCCAAAGCGACTTCAGCAAGTTTGGATGGCAAGATCCCGCATATCCCAAAGTAGACCAGAGAATTGTGTGCGTATATACAGTGTATACATATTTATGTGTGTATATATATAATATTATAATTATGTCTATATATATGTGTGTGTGTGTTTCATTATGATCTGGCATTTGTGCCAGCAGCTGTCTGACATGTATTTCAATGCGCCCTCAACTTCTCTCCAGCGGTTTTGGAAAGTGTGCACAACCAATCACTGTCTCATGACTGCAAAAATGCAGGCCTGTTCATATTCTAGGAACCCGTGGTCCATGCCAGTGGGAACTTCCAAAGTTCAGTTTCGACGTCGCCATGCACTTGTGGGTTCCCTTATCTTCAACTTCATCTTCATCATATACCCTCTGGTAAACTAACATAACTATGGAAAATCACAATTTTTAATGGGAAAATCCACTATAAATGGCCATTTTCAATAGCTATGTTAGTTTACCAGAGGGTAACAAGTCTCTGCGATACACACTCCAGGCTTCCCGTACCGAAGTGTCTCGAAGCTTCGATATGCCAACCAGTCCCTGCAACACAGATAGACTGAAACTCAGCGTGTTGCATGGGTTTGTTCTAAAAGAAGGGAGGAAAACCAAGCATTGATTTCCTTCCCACTGCAACAGCACCGAAAAAATAGGTTGATAAACGATAGGTCGATGCTTGCAACGACTGTACAGAGTTTTGACCATCCGAAGCAACAGCAGAGGTGGCTGGTTCACCAGCATGGACCGTATGTTCGCCCTCCAGCTGCCTCCCCGTGGCTGAAAAAGCGATCTTTCTGCGAGATGACGATGGCCCTGCGAGATGGCTTGGCCCGTGACAGACCCCAAGGAGGGAGATTAGTGTGGGTAAAATGATGGCATAATTGATGGATTATGGGACAATGCGAGATCTTGTGGACAAAAAGGCGTAGGATTGCCGAATCATATCAGGTTTTGCGGAGCAATTGGCAAAGGAGAATGGTTTTGTGGGGGGCGGGACTTCCATTGAAAGGAATATCCGTGCACCGGAAAAGGAGCTGCGACTCCGACGCATCCCTCTATCAGGACGCTAACAAACCACCAGAGCTACGTTGACCAACATGAAAACATTGGAAGTTTCCTGACTAAACATGCCTACAAGGTACGCCTATACCCATGTGGAGGTTTCCTGAAACATTGCTTATTCTGACTGGTTAGTCCAATGTCTGAAATGATATATTCCTACAATACACATGCATAATACATGTATATGATATCGTATGATAATGTTTACAACGTGAATGTTGCTACAACATCCAGACTCCACCTTTCTGTCTCTCAGAATCTGGGAGCCCCTGCTGACAACCAATGGAATCGATAAACTTGGCCAGAGCCTGAAGGAGCACATCATATGGGATGGTTATGAAAAACATAGTCATTCACTTTAGGGGATTGCTAGGTATTGAAAATGTGTATATATATATATATAATTGTATTAATCAGCTAGGTATTCAGTGTGATTTGGGTCGATCACCGTTTGGTTCACCCGAATTGTAGACCATAAAAAACAAAATGTCAGTGTGTATTGTATGCCCGTTATACCCTTGCATACAGATTTGTCGGGCTATCAGAAGCAGTTGACATTGTCTAAATGTGTTTACACAATACCTATTCTGTGTATATACATATAATATAACATCGATTTACCAATGGACGTCTATCTCCTGGTGTGGACTAGTAACCCATCATTTGGGTACTTCCCAAAGTGGTGGGGGTACCCATTTCACCCCCATTAATTGCTATCATTGCAGGGTCAATCCCTACTCAAACCTCTTTCCGTCTGCATAAATCCCCATTTTGTCAGATATCTCACTATAGTTTTCTTTTTTTTTTAGTGGCTAAAGGCCATATTGGCTGCTAAATATCACCAGTTTTTTTCCCAGATTTCCTCTCTTTTCGCCTGTGTCATCCCTTTCTCCCAGGTCCCAGGTTGCCCCACCAGCACATTGGAGTGATCCAGGTGCGCATCGATCTCATCCAACACCAGGAAGGGAGGCCTGAGCCGTAGCACACCGAGGCAGAGACTTCTGATTGGAAAATGGCTCGGAAAATGACTAGGACATTATGGGGAAATGATCGGGGAAATGATGAGGAAATGGTTAGTAGATGATCAGTAACTAGTCATTAACCACCCTCAGGGGTCTAATAGCCCTTGTAAATGGTGTGAAATTGAGTTCTAGGTAGTGAGATATATCGTAGTTCCCAACTATTGCAAACTAGTTTCAGAAATCATCGCAATTGGATGATGATGAGTCCAGTCGGGTAAAAGAATGGGATGATCGGAAAAGGCTTTGTCTGAAAATAGCTACAGTATCCCCCACAAACCCAAAATCAGTTAATACGTATCATCAGTGTCCCGATGGTATCCACCAGTTTCAGAAACAAAAACACATGTCAGTCAGTGAGTCGATTTATCAGGACCCACTAAGCTGCTGTGTATTCTCCCCACAGCCAAGAAGTGGTAGGAACTTCACCGGCTCCAAAGCTCTATTCTGTTCAAGGTTGGGTACCGATTTCGGTGATGATCAAGGATACAAATCATCATTCCAAGTGCTGTTCAACGGAAGCATCAGTCAATGGATGATTTTAAGACTACAAATGGCCCATCTTCAGGGTTCAAAGGATTCGAAAACAATGCCAAAGAGCAAAACAAAACGGAAGTTAAAGGGACCAAATATGTGGCCTTACTTTTCAATATACATATGTATATATATATATATAAGGTATGTATATGTGTATAGTTTTATATACATGTATATGTATATATGTATATATATGTATATATGTATATATGTATATATGTGTATATATATATATATATGTATATATGTATGTATATATGTATGTATATATGTATATATGTATGTATATATATATATATGTATGCATATATATATATATATGAATATGTATGTATAGATCTATGAATACATGTATATTGTCTGCATATCTATATATAAACCATACATATGTATACATATGTAAGATGATGTAAGATGTATATATGCATGAGTACATATGCAACCAGCCCGAATCCCTGATCTTGGATCAAGTCCTTCCACCAGCCACAACACCCCGCCTTTGATAGGCCTGGATGGCAAAGAGCAGAGACATGGCAGCCACCGTCTTCTCGCCACCTCGAAATCACAAGCGCTACGGGAAGAACTACGGGAAACCATGATTTCTAGCATGAAAATGCATGAAATATAACTTTGGGTCTACAGATTTTCAAACCGATTTTGAGGATTTGGGTCCTGTCCAAGAGTCCAAGAGCCCAAAGTACGCTGGTCCGTGGTGTGGTTTTAAAGCTAGGAACGTCAGGCTCTTCAGAGCGCTGCCTTGATCAACTTGGCAGCCTGTGATCCATCTCTGGTGTGACAAAGTGCCGCAACAAAAACAGCAGCAGACCCATGTCTCTCATGGAAATGTTCCACCAAACCCCCCAAAGATGACAGGCGGTGACAGGTGACACCCTCATCAAATGGCAGGTTGAATCCCCATGTCGCCTGAAAGCAACGCCATGTCGCAGAAGCGCTTGGAGGGCGGCATCGCAGTGAACTGCCCGGTGCGCGGCTGGTGGCGGGGGACGGCCGCCATAGGCAGGTGAAATTGGGTGACAGTGAGATTTGAGCATCGGAAGAATGCATAGAATGTTGATATCCGCATTAAAATCGTAATGTGATTTCTATGTGCCTGGCATCCAGGAGGAATATATTGACCAAATCAGCCACTGAGGAGGAAATTTTGACTGGATGCTGCAGCTGTCAGCTGAAGCCAGCCCTGACTTCCGCTTGTTTCCAGCTGTAGAACCCTAAGTCCGTGGTATCTAAGCCCTGAACTAGTGCCTGTCAGATCTGGCGCAGTTGAAGCACTTGCTGATTAGTTGCTTGACATTTCAGAAATCCTGCAGGCAACGGGCTTTCCCACATGGTCTGACAGAAAGTTTCCGAGTGCAGAGTTCCCCCAGCCAGGATAGTTCCGCCCTGAATCCAATGACCATTTCGGTACGCCTTGATGCCCCCGTTCCAGGGATCCTGACAAGCCAGTAGCTTGTGGCTGAAAAAGTTCTCGGGGAGGTGACATGAGGTGACTAATTGAGCAATCATGAGGCTTTTCAAAAGCAAGGAATGTTACTTTAACTGTTACCCTCTGGTAATTTAACCTAGCTATTGAAAATGGCCATTTATAGTGGAATTTCCCATTAAAAATTGTGATTTTCCATAGCTATGTTAAATTACCAGAGGGTATCTCCCACCCGATCATCAGCAGTTTCGGTGGGCTTCATTGCTTCTATCCATCCACTGTCATCAGTTGATGCTAAACTGCGACTGGCGAAACCTGCAAGTAGAACAATGACTGCAAGACCAAGGGATTGGACGCAAGCCAAAACCCAAACAAGCAGCTAAAACTTGATCAGAATTGCCATAGGACTGCAATTTCGGACCGAATTTTCATCCGTCTATGTGTTTTCAATTTTGCTCAAAGCTTCCAAGATTGGTGGGGGATCAAAATGCACTGGTCAGTTTGGAACATCGTCACAAATTAGGGTGTAAACAAAAGATCTGAATACCCCAAAATTAATATGAAACCCAAAAATTGGGTGTGGTGTTAAATTTAGGCGGTGTATGTACAAGTATATGTATGTGCATGTGATAGATATAGATATACACATTGTATCTTTATGCACCGTTCTGGGGGGACCTCTTTGGACGAGAATGACCAAGCAGATCGCACATCGCCCATCATCTCCTCCAGATCTTCCAAATCCAAAAAGGCAGAGCCACCTTCGAAGCCTTTCCAGTGAAGGGTTTCCTTTCTGATTTCGACTTTGGATATGGAGAACCTATGACGGGTTGCAGAAAATGATTCTAATGTAGCTAAATTGGAATAAGATTGTTGCATGTTTTCTTCTAATTTGGGTCTGATTGATTACAATGTATGGAAAACCAACCTTGAAATGTGGATAGAAATGGCGTCAGTAATCCATACAATAGCTATGTAATCTGGATATGGGGATACAAAAACCATCCCCATTCGGCCAACACTTCGACACCCTGGTGACCTGGTGAAGCCGGCCCGGTAACGCATCATGTCTGGTGCTTATCCCCCGGTGGAAGCGAAAATCATCGCTTTTGTCTACGGTCTAAGGATCTATCCATGTGAAGATGGAACAAACACAAGAATGGCTGAGTACTTTTTTCTGTAGCGGGAAACTTACCGATAGTGATAAACTATCGGAAGTCAATGAGAGTTTAATCCAGAGCAAACAGCCATCAGAGGCCGTCACAGAGTTTGTGGGTCCAAACAAGGAGAGAATCTGATGGGACTTGGTGTTTTCCTGAAAGGTGGAAACATATGGATACAACATGAAACAACTCTATATACATATATATACATATATATATATATACATATACATATATATATATAATGGTGGTAAAATCCTGTGGAAACCGGAACGGAGTCGGGACGCCGTTCCGGTTTTTGTTTCGGCATCCACCCCGAACACGCACCTACTGCCGCACCTTTCGTCAACCTGCCGTCCGTTGAGATGATGCATTTACAAACACTTGCTGTAGGGTATCCAAAAGCTTCGAAACCAACTCCTGAACATTGGCACGGGCTCCCTGAATTCGCAGATCGTATCCACCCTCCTGATTTGGTCGCCAAATGAACATAGGCATCCTACAGCCTTAACAGGTCTTAACATGTCTTAACACCTTACTGGGCCGCTGCCGTTTTTTTGTCGCTCCGCAGTGCCAGCGGGTGGCTGTCCCACTACGTCGAAGCCGACTAAGCCGACAGATGGTCCGCGCAGTGTGGGTTGATTCGAAGCACTGCTTGGGCCCTGGACTATTTGGTCCGGTTTGCGCCATAACCCCCTGCTGTGTGAGAATTTCTATGAATTTCTTGCAGGCTTGTGTCTGTTTTACAAGAATGCCGCCTTGGCAATCGGAAGTGAGCCACCCATGTATAACCTCCATATCTAAGCATTAGCATACAATATGTATATATGTGTGTTTACATATGTATATATATATACATGTGTAAACCTATCATAATATCTACAGTATATAGACATGTATATAGTTGAGTGTGAAGTGGGCAGCATGTTTCATGTTTGAAATCCCAGTGTCATGTTTTCTTGTTGGCCTTGTGGCAAGTCCAGGATGCTGTGATGCCCCTGGTCAGCACCCACCATACAGCAGTATTGAAGTTTCATGCAAATCGTAAAAGGTCGCAACAAAAAAAAGGCCCTTGAAGGAAAGCTCCTCACTTGTTGCAAACTGCAGCTAACTGCAGCTTCTCTTCATGCTTGGTGCTGGCATACGGACAAAAGAGCGACAAGGGCGACGCGACAAGCGTCTGCAGTGCGGAGCTTGGCTGTCACTCATGCGAAGCCATATTTGAAAGATGCTTGAGACCCCAGATCAATCGGCATCGGTTCTTGGGGTACCTTCTGGTAATTTAATATAGCTATGGAAAATCACAATTCTCGATGGGTAAATCATCTATCTACAAATGTTTCATAGCTATACTAAACTACCGGACTTTCCTCATGGAAACTGCCATGGAAACATCCATGAGTTTCATGTTTCACTGTCATTGCTAAGATCTCAAATGGGTTGTCCAAAATGGGGAATCCCTCAAATGGCACTTCTCATAGGAAAATTAAGATGATGTTAGTATACCCAATCCACGAACCATCCCCAAAACGACCACAAATGGGTTGTATAAACCATCAAAGAATGGGTGGTTTATTGTTGGATTTACCACATATATAAATCCTTTTAGGAAACCAAGAAATCGTCATCACCAAATGGCATGAGCGCCAGCTGCCACAGCACAATTCGAAAAGCACTTCTGGCTTGGCCAGAGCGCAGAGTGTTCGACGGTTGGCATGGGTCGGAAGATAGCCAGCTTGGACTGGCTTGTCTTCATTCATCATGAGATGGATTATTATTCATATTCTATAATCTTAATCAAAGTAAATCCAGAATGGAATTCTCGGGATACATACCAACCATAACAATGGCTTGTCCTGGAGTAAAAAGAAGAAAAATGCTCAAAAAGATCAGTGTGCTGGATCTGCGCTACTACTTTCGGATTCAATTGGTTCTGACCCTGTTTGCAACTCTTTCTACTGCGCATCGTTACATGAACAGTAAGAAAAACCTCCGCAGCATCAATCAATTCGAGGTTCAGAGGTGGAAAGCGGGAAGCGGGAAGGATCTCCTTCACCGTGAAACCATGTCGTGCCGTGGCGCCTGGTACGCCGGGACCAGCACGTCTGTCTTCCCCGTCTTACGACAGCTCGTCCACGTTGTAGACGGAGACGGGGTTCCGTCGCGGCTCTCGCTTTTCTTGAAACTCGTCGTTGCAGTAGAGAACCCGTCCTATGCTGCGGTTGCATCTGGGAGGCATTGCTGTTTTCCGATGATTCAATAAAGACCATGCTGAGCAAATATTTCTAAAGATTGCTGACCCTGACACAAATCCGTTCAAGTGTTCTATTTGAGTGGGAAATTTTCCTTGAGTCCCCGTTCTTATAAGACACTTTTGCAGGAGATCGCAAGGCTAATGGAGGCTCAATTTCTTGCACCAAACATTTCTCCTGTAGATACGCTGATCATCTGGTTGTTGTTGCAAAGAATACATTGAACACAAAAAGTGTCTTGTGAGCATGGGATCAGGTTCTTTAATGTCAAGAAATCCGTGACAAACATGAACAAACCTAATACATCATATCATATGGTTTCGTTTCACATCGCTTTGTATCATACTGTATCGTGGCATTTATATGCTTTAATATGTATATATATATACATACAATCCCCCATATTGTATGGCGTTGTCCGAAAATTGGGTTCCCCTGAATCTATTGCGAAGCGTCCCTTTTGAAATTGCAATTTTCAGAGTAAACCCCCATTTTTAGATCCCGATGGATTCCAATGGATTAATTTCCACCAATTGGCTATGCTAAAATCCGATGTTAATCCATCGTGTTTCCCTGTCCATGTTGATCAAGCGTTTTATCTAATCCTAAAATCAAATCTCAGAATCTCAATCTATTGGCAATGGATATTACATCCAATTATCATCAATTATCATATCATATTTTTTTAATCCCTATAAAATTGTGTATTTTCATGGCCTAAAATCTTTACCTCACTGTTTTCATGGCTTCAACAACGCTGCCAAGCCCCCTGTTGAAACACACAAAAAAAAAACATATTGTTACTATATTATATCTCATCACATCCCATTGTATCCCTATTTGATCATCATTAAATCTGCCACTTTGATGCTTGAAAATCAGCAATGTTCAACTTAAGTATATATATATACATATATATATATATATACATATATATATATATACATATATATATATATATACATATATATATATACATATATATATGTATATATGGACATATCAACCATACAGCCTAGCTTACACTATGTTACTATCTCTATTTTCTGACTGGCGCGCAGCGTGACCACCGGGTCGGGGTGCTCCTCGGATCTCCATCAGTCGAGTTTTCAGCTGCGTCACGGAAAGGGGGCCGTGGGGCTCCAGCAGCGAGGCGGGGAAGCGCACCTCCTGGGTCAAAATGGGCCGAAAAGGTCTGGAAGAAATGAAAGTTATAGAAAAAAAACAGAAATAAATAGTTGGGAAGTTGGGAATGATGATTTCTTAGAATCAATTTGAGTTGTTCTTTGAGGTTATTCCCCATCATTTAGTGCGGTGCTTCTTTGTTTTGTTGAGCTGTAGATCCAAACTATTTCGACACAAAACAGTTGATTGGCTATGTCATTGGGGTCAGATTTAACTATCATTTACTAATTGTGGCTTCTTGCATCAAAGCATGGGCATATACTGATACAATTGACTAACGATGGTTGGCTGATGCTTATAATCGGGGGTTATACGACCTACAGGTACAGTGGGAGTTGTCACAATCCACTAAGAGAATCCCCTTGGTTTTTGACACATTGGTAGTGCTTTCTTACTGGCTTGTGCTCAATAAACGGCAGTTGAATCCCGAACTAAGGAGGTTTGTGTATGTATGTGTATGTGTGTATGTATTATATATGTATATATATGTATATATATATATACATATGTATATATATATATACATGTATACAGCATACATATATTTCTTCATCACAGACATATACATATTCCATACATCGGAGCATGATCCCAATAATCCCCCCAGATCAAATTCCCTAGCAGAAATCTGCCCCAAGTCATAGATCCAAGATGATCCAAGTTCCATGAGGAGCTGGGGCGAATTTCATTTCGGGCGGATGGGATTAGTAGGGAATCACTGAATCACTGTGAAGAATTTTGTTTGAGACTGAGTCAGCCGTTTACCTACACCTACGTTCAGCACAAGGAATTGAGGTTTTCCATGGTTTTCGTTCAGCTCAACAGGGATTTACCATTTACAGGGGCAAATCATCTGCTGGGTCCAAAGATTGATCCTCTAGGGTCATCTACGGAGCTTCGGTCGGCCCTAAAAACTGTGATGTTTCGGTCCTTGGAAAATTCCTCCAATCCTGGCCGAGCTCCCGGGTGTCGGGCTTCCGAACATGTTGAGCTATTTTTTGTTCATAGGCGGAAGGGGTTACATTGACATATGTATATAAATATATACGGTAACGCATTAACGCGTATATATATATACTATACATATATGAGCTATAGTTCGTAGAACTATATACACATCTGGCCAACATTCTACGTCCCAGTTCTGAATGGTACTTGGACAAGTGGAACCCTCCAGCCCTGAGAGCCCTGAAGAAACCCCAACCCTTTGACTACTGGAAACAACTTGGGCTTCTCAACTTCTCTCGGCTTCTTTGTGCACTTCTTTAGGGTAAGTTTGATCCCCAAAAATTCCTTCCTTTGGATGGCCACTTCTTTGAAATGTCATCGGATGGCATCCCATTTTTGGGCGGCAACGGATTCCAGGGCGATTCTTCCAGGTCAGGGCGAAAACATGGGGGAAAAACGATGCTTTTCATCCTCCAAAAAAAGTTGGTCTCCCCCCCAAAAAAAATGAAGTAGCCAGCCGCGCCTATCTTTTGATCGAACTTCTCTGCGGTCGGCGTCTGCGGAGTAGGGCCTTGATGAGCCAAGCCGGGTTAACCATCAAACATGGGGGTATTTCAGCTCTGGTAATCGCACACGGCTATGGGAAAAAAGAAAACTTGTTTACAGGTAAATCATTTGCAAGCGGGCCATTTTCCATAGCTATGTGACATGACCAGACAGTAACCATCCAACTTACGAGGGCCAAGCTCCTGGTTCCATTTTGGCAATACACGGGGTCCGCGGAGTCACATTTTGACCCTTTGACCCATCCCAAATGAGTCATGAAGGCTCGACAACAATCCAAATGGACAACAATCCAAATGTGTCTGTTCAAACCTAGTAGGTATCCCCACAATCCATTATCATTGTGTCAGCATGTTTATATGTTTTCATGTCAAGTATATCCCCATTGTATCCCCCATTTTCTATGCTGGATGAGTTCTTTTAGCCGACAAAACCAGCACCTTTTTCCAGGCTTCCGGGCAACGCGAATTCGGGGTCAGAGGTGGTAAGAGCGCTCCAGCCGTCGGGCTGTTCACCTGCTGTGAAGATCGCTACCAAAAAAGACTCTGCTTCACACACTATTTTCGAAGAACAGAAAGGAAGAGATGGACCACCAATGACCATTCCAACCATGGGAGATTATGATATATATACATATACAATAATAACAGTAATATAATATATACATATGTACATGTGTACATATGTTTATATTCATGTTTATATATGAACCAACCATATGCTCCAGTCGCCAATAACATCCATGTTGGATGATGTTAAGGGTACCACCTCTGGAGAAGCAACAAGCGTGTTGATCGCTTCAGCGATCAACATGGAGGGATGCCAAAATCATGGCTAGCAAGATGGTGGGGTATCATGTTCCTTTGTGAAAGACTACAAATGCAACCCATGAACCAGTCAAAACAATGTTTGCCCATAATTTTGGTGTCCTTTTTCATACGAGAGCATGACACAAACAGAGAAACCATCACCATCGCATCCGGACGTCAAGTGGGCTAACAGGTTGGTTTGAAAATGGGGGGTTGCAGTTTAGGGTATAACCATGGTTGTAAACCGAAACCCCTACAAGTTGGGACAGAACCCCTGTAAGTATGGTTATGTATACTGTACATATATATATGTATATTGTGTATAACTTATACTTGTAACTAGCACTGCACTTCCAAGGAGAGGGGATTCCAGAGAGCCTCAACTTTTCCAAAATAGAAATCGAGCAGCTCGATGAAACCACTGGTGCAGGCCCCCCAACAGATCGCCTGGTTGGACTCATTCCACGCATCCGAGAGGCTATTGCCTTAGATGATCTCTTGGATCCAATGACAGCACTGAAACTTACCCCCACATCCCCGAACAGAGCGACCGGCAAGAAGACAACCAGAGATCTGGTTCAGTCATTCAGTCGATGCTCTTTTTGGCTTCTAGAACCCAACAAAGTTCGGAAAGTTGCCCCAACATTTCAGGCCACTTTTGCATGGGAAAATCCGTTTCGAAATTCACGCATGGGATTTCGACCGTGGGTTTCCCGCAGGTCCAAGATGCGAAAGCGATTGCTCTTCTCAACGAGTTGCTCATGGTCTTCCTCGCGCTGACTCAAGGAGAAACTCATCTGGGTTCGTCTGAATAATGCCCGAAACTAGTAATTTGTTAAGGAAAAATGATAAGTTTAACCATCAAAGCTTTGGTTTTATTTTTCTATTTTCAGACTATGGGAAACTGGCAATCTGTGGCATTTTCAATCTATCTTCATGGCGATTGGGGAATCAGGGATCGATTGAGCTGCTGAAGATTCGCCTGTTTCTTGCCGTGGTAGTGGTTGTTAGTCGCCGGGGGTCACCAAAATGCTGGGAGTGGGTTGAATCTTGACTTCGGTTTGTCTGAAAAATAGGCTATCCCAAACTTTGACGCTTGTAAAAACATTAGTTTCCCCATTCAGCCATTTTTTGGCCCCATGTTCACATGGGAAGATTGGCACCAGCTTCACCCCCGTCCAAACCTGAAGACGGTGAAAGCTGCCCAACAGCGATTCGTAATCGCTTCGCAGCTGTTCCATGTGCTGGGACTGCTCCTGACGACGTACCAGTGTCATGGAAAATCCCCCATGAAAATACGAACATGATGCGAAATGAAGTAACTAAAACGATCGAAACGGAGGATTTTCCATTGCCATGTTTGATTACAAGAGGATATGGGTCACAATGGAAGGTTGAGGACATCTTTACACCTTGAACAAAAACAATAGGGTGGGTACCCTGGATCGTGGATCTCTCAATTGGGGTACCGTTGACCTGTTTACGCATGCCCCATTTGTTATGCTTCGAATTCTGCTGGTGATGCGACACCTAGTGACACCGATTGAACCCATCTGGCATTGAACATCAGTGTCCATAACTTACATTTACCAATCATCGATGTCCATCCACAGAAATATGACATTGATTTACATCCGTTTACAAATGCATCATCTCCACTGTCCTTGCTGGTTGACAATCGAAATTAGTGACATGGGTATGGGTCAATACCTATAGATACATTTTTAATGGGATGGACATCCATAAATCCCAGCTATTTTGGGGTTCACTAGGTACCAGGGTTTTGACTCATAGCCACATGGGTTTGTTGAAAATAGGCTAATTACGCTGAGAAATTTGCTGTAATTTTCAGACAAAGCCTCCAGAACAACTCAGTTGTTCATGTCTACCCTGCCATGAAAATTTCACCTGGCAAAATATCACCCATTGATTAGCGCATCTTGTCAACAAAAAGGGGAATGTCCAATTAGCCATCATTTACAGTTTTTTTTCATTATAGAAATCATTAAATGCACATCTATAGAGGATTTCCAACTAGCCGACTAGCTATGTTGAAGTACCAGAGAGCATTGCCACTCCGTTGATCTCCTGCTGTTCTTGCAACTCTCTGAGGAGTTTCAGTTTCTCCTCACAGAAGCTGACATGTTGGGATGGGTCGTGAAAAAGCAAGCAAAACATGGGATAGCCATGGCTAACCCAAAAATCTATGGTGCATCTTGTCCAATCCGAAATGAGATGGACATTTTTTTGGGCGCTTCAAATGGTTTTCCATGATACAACAGATATCAACGGACATCGCGTCCAACTCATCACAAGCAACCCCCCGGAAAAACAGGACTGAACAAATCCAATACATCCGGTTCAGTATCTATTTCGAGGGAGGTATTGTTGGGAATAATCTATACATGTTCTCTTTGTCATGTTCCATGTTTTAGGGTAAAAACTCAACTTGTTTAATGTTTCACGGGGCCAATCCTAAATACAGTACCCTGCAAAAAAAATAAACTACTTTAGCTGTTTGGGTCACTATATCACCATTTAATTCGCAAAAGATTAAGTTGTACCAAACTACACATTCAGTGGCTTTCCCCCCATATCCCATGAATATCCATCATTGGTTGGTTAAATCACCCTTGTCTTTATATCCCCAAAAACTATCCACATGATACTCCCATTTTGGTTCGTTAAATCCCAATGCATCCATCGACCGATTTCCGACGCCTCTCGCAGCTGCTCCAGCTGTTTCTTTGCCTCGTGCTGCGCCGAGCGCAGCTCTTGCAGCTCCTGGCGCTGCGAATTTCGGGGAGAAAATGAATCATCTAGTCATCCAGAAATGGATAGTTGTTTAATCTATAACCTAGAATACACGTCGTCATCTATGATTGTCAATGATTATCTACGATCATCCATAATCATCTATAATCATCTACAAAATTATCTACAAAATCATCTATAGTCAATCATCAGCAATAATATATATATATATATATGAATGGAGAATGCATTGGCGAATTCAGAGAATACCAAATTACCTATGGCACCGGAAAATGAGAGTCGTGTTCACGAGTGCTTAATAAGGTGATAAGGCTAGAACTCATCTTCTATGTATATATACACACATATGTATATATATATATATATAAGTATGCATATGTATATATATATACATCTATATATATATATATATATCATGTATATATATATATATATATCATGTATATATAATATGTATAAATATATATATAATGTATATATATAAGATTATTTATATAATATTATATATTATGTATATATATATATACATACCTAACCTATATAAGTATGGGGAAGCCCCCTTGTTTATTTTGTCAATTTATCAGTTTATTTATGTCCGCATCAAAGGGCCAACGTTTTCATGGGAATAAAAGTGGGATTTCTCAGCCAGTCAGCCTTGATTACCAGAGCAAAATGATTGGAAATTTTCGGGTTGAAGCGTGAAAAATTATGGCGAGTCGCTTAAACTATTTTCAAACTGTGGGAGTTGACCACAAGATAGGGTTTGACAAATACAATGTCATTGGGGATAATAATCAGGGTTTATTCCCAATTAATATGATCAATAATGGGGATGATAACTTGATAACTGGTTCGTAATTGCCAATCACACTGGGGATCAGTGGTTCTTATAGCCTCGCTCTGAATGGGACAGTTGTGGTCAGGGACCTACCAACCCAGCTTATCAATCACTCACCAGGATCAGCACCAAGCGGTATTTTTCCTTCGAAAACAGGGGGATAGATGGCTCAACTTCCATTCAAAACAGGTCAGTTGCGCCATGTATGTCCCTAAAAATGACTTTTTTTTGCAACAGATATGATTTTCATCATGTTTTGTCCAATACATGCACAAGAGATGTGTGTTCCACCAAAAAAAAGGTAAGCACAACGCAAAAATAAAATCCAGAGGGGCCCAACCTAAAGCTACTCCACCAGCTGCTTTTTGGACAGCACTTTTCATGACCCATGTCTGAAAAATGAAATCATAGGGATCTGACTTACTCAAAACTCATGATAGACACCT
>Ga0126342_10007013_pt1 | contig 20072 bp, 12 predicted proteins | sample Cyp1metagenome_FD_92528 | JGI IMG/M metagenome (GOLD analysis project Ga0126342, IMG submission 92528) | Coral microbial communities from Lord Howe Island, Old Settlement Bay, Australia - Cyphastrea 1 metagenome | ecosystem: Host-associated > Invertebrates > Cnidaria > Coral ... | reverse complement strand
TCGTGCGAAAGGGTTGCGTTTCGTGCCGTCTCGTTGGCACTGCCCCTGCCCCCGCCTTCAGAAGAGAAATAGAAAAGAAGGAGAGGGCAAGAGGGCAAGAGGAGAAGATGTGAAGATGTGAGGATGTGAAGATGTGAAGATGTGAGGCTGTGAAGATGTGAAGATGCGAGGATGAGAAGATGTGAAGATGAGAAGATGAGAAGATATGAAGATCAGAAGATGTGAAGATGTGAAGATGAGAAGATGTGAAGATGAGAAGATGAGATACAGACCCCCACTATTGGAAGAACCCTGCGCTCAGACGCTCTCGGGAATTATCAAAAAATCATTAAAGTTTCCCTAAAATGCCATAAAATTCACTAAAATTCTTTAAAATTCCTTCAAGTTCCTTAATTAGCCACATATGGCACTGATATTGGTTCCAGCTACGTGCCCAGGCGTTGATCCTCGTGCCTCCGACGTCCCTCAGCTGTCTGGGAGATGGGCCCAACTCTGGTTGGCTGCTGCCCCTGTTGGATAGCGAAGTTGGTGCGTTTATAAGTCCAATAACTATAGATATATATGGTTTATTATGGTAGATAGATATATCTAGATAGATATGGTTTATGGTTTGTGGTTTATGGTAGGTATATCTATACTGTCTATGAGTTATTATGGTTTGTTTTGGTTTTTTCTAGTAGATCAAACGAACTAGTTTATGGGGGTTATAAGCCAACTTTTAATTGTGGTGTATGGGGGCTATATCTATATAGTTGCTATGGTTTTTAAACCAACTTGTAACTGGGGGGCAGCACCTTGTTATACGAGGATGACTGTACCATATAATTTGAAACTTATATAGATCTTCTTAGTGAAACTGTACCCCCAAGCATGGTTCGCCAAAACACACATGGAAATGAAATGAATTCCATCACGCCAGCATTCAGAATAGGTATATGAACAACAAATTAATGTACGTCTTTGCAATACTTGCGTGGCTTCACTTTAATCATTATTGAGGGCAAAAGGCCAGTAGCGAACGAGTCAAACGCTAACCATATCAAAATACCATGCGCGACCCTCCATTAAATTGCAAGCGACAAAATGTGCGGTACCATGACTTGAGGATTTTTTAAGTGTTGTTTATTCCTTGAAATGTTAAGTTTAACCTTTGACTGTCTTTCGGTTTGTCTGTTGTTTTTTTGAAACCCCAAATCCACTGGTTGATTTTTTAATGTGTTAAAGTGCCCTAAGTAAAGTGGATATTGGTTGTAGATCCCTTATTTTCGGACATCCACATCATATCAATTTACTCTTATATACATCCCGTTCCACAGTATCCCATGATATCCTTTCAAATCAAGTTAAATCCCCGCCATATTCTCACTATCACCAGTTATAGACCACAATGAACCACCATGAAACAACTCTCAATCACTAGAAACCACTTCAAAACAACGATAAACCATTGTTAAGCCCCTACTATCCCAGTCTTAACCACTATGCATCACTATTAAGCCATGGAAACACTCACGTTTTGGCCCGAAGGGCAGCACGGTGGCGGCGTATGAAAGCTGGGTCACCCAAGGGACGGGAACCCAGTTGGAAAGCACCTGGTAAGTCCATGCCAGTTGCATACAAAAAACTATGGAAAATGGTGATTTATAGTGGAAATACCCATTAAAAATGGTGATTTTCCATACATAACTATGGAAAGATCCACCATTTTATAGCTGGGTAAATCCACTATTTCGACTGGGCCATTTTCAATAACTTTTTGTATGTTTACTAGAGGGTAGAACATGGGTAGTTTGTTTACCAGAGGGTAGATGGTCATGTTGATGGGATTAGATCTAATGTGGGAAAACTGTCAAAAAGTCCACGAAAATCATCAACCATGGTATAAGAAAACCATGGTATAAGGACAGGATTATAGAGGATTATTACAATAATGATCATGTGGGTTTTTAAATAATGCCATAAACTCACCATCCCCAGTCATCACCATTTTGATAGTTGGTATGTAGAAACCATTCCCAGTCATTGGTGGTAAGTGTTTCCATTGTTTTATACCCACATGAGCTTTTTCAAGCAATCGCCTTTCTGAATGGTGAGTTCTTTCCATTGCCATGTTTTCCGGGTGAAACCAACGGAGTAAGAATAGGTGGTGTTAAAAGGGGGATGGGATTATTAGTAAGGTAAATCCATAAGTTGGATTCCACCCAATTAGTATACTGATAGATACATGGTTTTATCCCATTCATTACCATTCTTAGTAAGATAGTCTATCTCCAAATTGTCTCCAATGTTGAAGATCAGTTTGGTCCCATAAATTCCATTAAATCCCAACAGCTTCCATTTTGTCCCATTATGAACCACTAGCATGTTAGTAAAGCAATCGTAAACCACCCGAATTGTACTTCTAGCATCAATGGCTAGTATAAACCATCAAAATATGGATGGTTTACGGTGCTGTTTTTCTAACATTATTGGAAGTAATGAGAATTTAAATGGACCATTAGAAAGATAGTGAAATAATAAAGGAGATCCCAATCTATACTGTGGAATCTAACGGGAAGAAATGGGATTGAATGGTGATATTTCATGCACATATTAAACATGAGTGGGACATATTCACGGGCTATTTAATGGGTTACCCGCTGGTAAACTGTTGCATAACTATGGAAAATCACAATGTTTAATGGGTAAAATCAACTATTTAAATGGCAATTTTAAGAGCAAAATGTTTCTCTACCAGAGGGTATTATTTCCAGGAATCGTAAGTGGGTTGGGAGGCTCCTGGTGTTCGACAGCCTAAGTTGACGCACGGTTCGCTTGTTTAATTGGTGGATTGACTGGGGGATAAAACGGAAAGCGGTGAAGAATGCATTGTTTGTTTGCAAATGTGGTAGAAGTACCGTAACCTTCGGATTTACCCTCTGGTAAACAAACATAGCTATTGAAAATGGCCATTTATATTTGATTTACCCACTAAAAATGGTGATTTCCCATAGTTATGTTAGTTTACCAGAGGGTATACCAATGTTAGGGCGATAGTGAGAATAATCCATTGGATTCTTGGATGATCAAGGTGGTCATTGTATGGGTAGTCAAAACTAAAGACTAGAGATTTGAGCCAATTTTTTAGTACTAACCATCCAATTATTGGGGTATACACACCATACACACACACTTTTGACCCATGCCCGTATATCTCAATTTACGCACGTTGTAGCCATGGTTCTACCCAGAAACTAACCAATTGCCAAAGTTTAGGCTACACTGGGCCGTGTTCTGCACTCAACGTGAACTTGTTGGGCGACGTACAGGGCTCAGACGGTCTTCGGTGTTTGAGCGATTGCAGGAGGGATTCTAGACAGGGTGTATGCCAATTAATGAGGAACATGACGATCACCAGTGAATTTTCAGGTGCCCTATTTCCAGACAAACCCCTGTCAGAAATGACTAGCCGAGTGTTAAGACACATGTCACCAGTTTTCCCTTGTGTAAAAACTCTTCAAGCTGGATTTATGAAAATCTTTGCCCGATGTTTGGAAAATCAGGGACCCCACAATCCCTGGTTGGTGGTTTTGGAACATGTTTTATTTTCCCCAATAATTGGGATGATGATCCAATCTGACTAATATTTTTCAGGGGGGTTGAAACCTCCAATGAGATCCTGTTTAAAGATGTTTTGTCGAGGTTTTGAATCTTATGATTTGGCTTGGTTAGCAGTCTGCTTTAACGATCCAATGACTTTGATTTCAGCAACGGGCAGGGATGATCAAAACCCCGTGGCGTGAGATTCCCCTCAACATGCCTTCTGGGTTGTGTGTTTATAAGCTAATTATATAGCTATAGTTCATGATATCTCCGTCAACCCAACAGTTCTCCTAGTTAGGTGCACCAACTTAGCTATCATCCATCCAAATCACCATTTTTGGCTAGGTTTAATAACCATGTTCCTACGGGATGGTGCCCCACAGTGATGTTTGTGGGTTTTAAGACATTTTTTTTACCCAATTAACTTTAGTTACCCTCTGGTAAATAAACATAGACCCTGAAAATCACCAATTTTTAATGGAAACAAGTCTTCCAACCCCTATCTGCCAGGGTCTATGTTAATTTACCAGAGGGTATATCTACTACAAATCATAGAATTCGGCCACTTATAAGGCAACGGAACGCGAACGCGACTGGGGGCCCCATACTGTATATGTTCTGTCTGTAGATTCAGCGGACAATCCTAGTCGTTTGTATTTAGATCCAGGTTTTTCTGGTGATACGTTACTGCTCCAGTCGCTTCCCAGTCGCCACGGTGGCTACACTTCCGGTTATTGAACACTTTCCTATGGAAAAAAAACACGAGGATTTCCCCCCGGTAATGAGAAATCCCCGAACTCAATGGAGGTTTCTAGCTGGGAAAATCTCGCACGAAATGGGGGATTCATGGAAGCCAGGATAAGCCATGGCCCATAGAGCTCTATGATTTAGTAGCTCTTAGACATGGTCATTTTCCATAGGTCCTGTGTCTTATTGGATTCCTGTCGAACTAAGTTGGTAGCTTCAGATATGTGTTCTCTTGTCAAGTTGAAAATTGACGAATCCCCAATGATTGGCATATTTTGGGGACAGGTTGAAAGCAGTCCAGTGCTTACTCACATTCGCCATATTTAACTGGTTGGTGGTTTGGAACATGGCTTTTATTGCTCCATTCAGTTGGGAATTTCATCATCCCAGCTGACGAACTCCATCATTTTTCAGAGGGGTAGGGCTCAACCACCAACCAGTTAAGTTCTCGTACTCGTATCATGTCTGCTTGGATTTTCTCAAGATTTCGCAGAGGTTTTGTTGATTCCCACCTCAAAATGGCGATCAAAAAACCTTTGGGAACGATTGGGTTTTTTATAGTGGATCACCTCAGAAAAATCGTAACTGCTTGGTAAGTGGGATGATAAGCCATTTTTACATATCATTGCACGTGTATACATATGTATATATATATATTTGGGATGAGCCCACTGGGGGGACTTGCTAACCAGGGTTATGTTTTTTTTTGCAAGTCAAGATTTATCACAAAATTACTTCAGGTGTTTTGCTTCAACAATCAATTGCTGGCCATGAGTGAGATTTGATCATCGCCATCAGAGGATGTGCCATGGATCCTTGGCAGCCTCGGACTCTGCGGACCGACGTGGCGAGATGAAAGAGGGCCCAGGGGATTGGAGTCACCAAGTGGATGGGGTCCCAGAGGGAAGGGCGTCCCAAGCAGCCAGAAAGGAGGAGGCAAGCCCAAAGGGGCCGGCAAGACTGACTTGTAGACGGTCCTCGTAACTGCTTAGTAACTGGCCTTGGTTCACCCACTTAGATATGGAAGAAACCCAGCAAAATGGTAACGTGCTAGCCAGGGTTTTGAACCAAAGCCAGCATTTTGGCTCATTCAACCAGCATTTAGCTGGCTAAATCCAATTTCCCAGGGTGAAACCCTATCATTTTGGCTGGTTGGGTCCAATGTCTTCTGGTTCATCGTTAGTTTACCCTCCATTTTGTTTGGAATCACATTTTTTTCTACATAAACCTCCCAAAAAAAATTGGGTTCCCTGTGTCTTGTTCAAGGTGGTGCCCCAGTTCATTAGCTAAGTTGGTGCAAATAAGTTCAATTATCTAGGGTTGATTAGGGGGTTATAGCTATAGTTTTCATGGGGATTATAAATCAACTTATAACTCCAATTTCACTATGGTTTATGCTAGATATATGATATAAATATATATATATACAATATGTATGTATACCTACTATCCTTTATAAACTAACAAACATCACTAGGGGGGTACCATCTTCTTCTCACCATGTTGGCTGTGCTGCAGCTGCTCAGATCGTCTACAGCTGCATCGGTGGTCAGATCCGTATGAACAGCTCCGTCTCTTGGCAAAATCAGGGTTCAGTTCCTAAGAGAAACATACAAGGTGAGGCCCCTCAGTTATGTAACTGGTTGGTGGTTTGTAACAGCTGGCATCCCTAGGGATCGAGTCGATCGAGTCCTCGGAATCTCCCAAGCCCAAGCGGCATCTGCCAAGAACCAGCCCAAGAAGACATCAGGACCTACTTCAGAGGCCCTATTGATGATGGTAGCAAAGCTTGCTCTTCGTACAGAAGATGCCCTGAACCAGGTACTGCAGGAGCACCAGTACGTGATGCACTTTCAGCCTGGTCCGGACAGCATCATACCGATTCTTCTTCGAGCCTCGCAGAAGTGGCACAAAGAGGAGAAGACCACCTCCCTCAAGCATGTCTTGTCGTCTCTGATGATTCAGACGCTGCTGGCCAAGGTGGAAACATTGGCCAAGACACCGCCGGAAGAACCCTTGTGGCAGGTTTGTCAGGCCAAGGGGCTGATAGACAGTCAGGGCAACATGCCCTTCTTGAGGTGGAACGACAAGAACAAGAAGCTGGAGCCATCCAAAGAGGCCAGCATCACGGACAGGTCATCACTGGCCATATATTGGGAATTATAAAATCCAGCTGACGAACAAAAATATTTTTCAGAGGGGTAGGGCTCAACCACCAACCAGACTTATGTCCCATTTATCACCCATTCTTAGTCTATCTCAAGCAAGTTATGTAATTTATTCAATATTTATGCAGACATATTCAAACCCATTGCGCAGTTCATAAGGTAGTTCGTAGAAAAAAAGCTTCATTCATCAACCTACCCAAGAGTTCACCAAGTCATGTGCGTTAACTTATCGATTTATTGGGGGCCTCACCTCGATGTAGCCAGTTATAGATAATGTGTGGGCTTAAAAATGCTAATAGTTTATATTTTAGAGCCATAATATATGGTAATATAACCACATATTAGTATCATTAATATACTATGGAAATCATTAATCGTTAATATAATCCATTAATGTGATCCTCACCAAATATTTCTGGAATGGCCATACGGATCCTGGGATGCACATCATGGCCACATGGCTTTTGACCAGCCAACACATTAATATATATATATATAGCATAGGATATCCATTATAATCGTATGTATTAATACACATAGAACTCATAAAATTCATGTGTTACAGAAATGACATGGTTGATGGCTGATGGTTAATTGTTTATACTACCCGGCTTATGGGGTATTATGACCTGACCCTTGCTGGAGAATCCCGGAGGGGTTTGAACACTCTTCAGATTGGGATGGCATCACCTGGGGAGCGCAAATCCATCTAAATCCATCACGGAAGCCCCGAACATCATGGATTTCACTTAGCTAATAATCCTAAAATGGGGGTACCCCAATAGCTGGATGGTTTATGATGGAAAATCCGACTCCTATTTTAGGAAACCCCCAGTTAGCTAGTAATTGTGGAATGTCTGTTGCTGTTGAGGCTGATTTGTTAGCATCAAGTGGGTGATCGGCAGATTTCGTTTCTTGTGTTCGTTCCATGCGCAGCTATGCTTTTGCCTGTCACTTTTCAAGTGGAGCCCTCAATCTCTAGGTTTCAAGTGTGGTGTAAGTTTTTTTTTCCTGGCTGTTCTTTGGCATGTTTGAATCCATCTGAAGCGGAAAGCTTCTTCACTTTTGGAATTAGTGTCACTTTTGTGTCTAGTGTTTTCATTTCTCCCTGTGTTTTCTGGCTGGGCCCATGTTTTCCTCTCTTCTAAGCAAGGTCTACATGATGCTCAGTTCTGGGGGAACCAAAAGCTCGGTTTCCGGATTTGTTCTGAACAATTAGTCATCCGATGTTTTTTGGTGCGTGAATCTCCCTATGTTGCTTCTTGTTTGCAGGTTCTTGGGTAGACCCTGATACTGTGTATTTGATGTGTTATCATCAAGGGGTAATAGTTGCTATAGTTGCCATTCTGTATTATCGCAAAATGCAAGGCTACCCAAGATTCACTACTGCAATCATTCTAGTTGTATCAGTATTATGACTGCTCCAATCACTGTATTATCATGGATTATCCAAGATTCACTATGTATAGTTATAGTTGCCATCATTCTAGTGGTTTAAGTGCAATTTTAGTTGATGTTCCATCCTTCCACCGGCCGAGGCTTGCCAGGGTCCTTGCAATGGCACTGCTGATGCATCGGACCGGGGTGGACGGGTGGATGTGAGCAAGGTTTGAAGCGTTACTTCAAGGTGGTGCCCAACTAACTTCTGGCTGGTGGTTTGGAACATGGTTTTTATTTTTCCATTCAATTGGGAATAATTATCCCAACTGACGAACTCATATTTTTCAAAGGGGTAGGTATACTCGTACCACCAACCAGGCTTAGTTAAGTTCTAGGTCACTCTTGGATGGGTAGTTTATCTAATCCTGAAGTCTTTCGGTATCAATGATTACCTACTAACCAGCAAAGAATTTGTCATTTTTTGCAGGGTATCTATGATTTGGTCATGTAACTAGGTGAATAAGGTGAATATGTACTTGGAGGGGCAAAACTTAGGGGGTCTCTAAGTTGGAGGTACCTAGACGATGTTAGGTCTACAAAGTGGTGCCTCCAAACTCCAAACTAACAAATGTGATTTGGCTAGCAAAAACAATCATTTATCTGGATTTATAGTTGATGTAACGATTGCTTTGATTAGTTCAGGAGGTGACCTTGGCCAATGTTGTGGATTGCGAAAAACTAAGAATCAGAACTGAGGAGCCTTCAGCAACATCACATGATGGGGCATGGGCAGCCCGAGCAGCCACAGACTGAGCACCTGGCAGACCCCCTAATGAATATCATTAGTGAATATCATGCCTGATAAATATTGGTATGATCTATTTGATATGAACCAGTTCATTCCCCGGACTGATATCATTTACTGGCTATTGAATTGTGGGTGAGTATCCCTATTGATACCCCGTGTTTATACCTCCCTTCTATCAGAATCTCAACCACTTCATTTGGGTTCGTCTGAAAATAGAGTGCCCAGTAAATTGATGATGAAAACAGCTGAAACTGATAATCATTTTCGGCATGAAAGTGGCCATAGTTAGGGGGTCAATCACCACGTTTCGACACACATCTAAATCTCGCATCAAGTTGGTTATATATCAAATTAATATTCCTTCAATTGTGGCTCATAAATTAATCAAATTCCGTCAAAAACGGGCATATTCCCCTCTGGTTATTTAACGTAGCGAACTGGAAAATCACCCTTTATTCAAGGGGTCATTATCATGTTTATCATCTATAAATGTGTCACTTTCCATAGCAAACTCTTAAATAACCAGAGGGTAAGATCATGTTGTGAGGTTGAGAACGGGTTTTCCTCAATGGATTGTGATAATCCCCCAATATACTGGATAGTATACCAGTATGACCCGATATAGTGCATATATTCCTAACATCTTACTAAAATAGACATATATGGCTATGAAAAGCCTGGTACCCCACGATGTGGGGCCCCCGTTCGATAGCTAAGTTATTGCAAATAACTCCAATAACTATGGTATATAGTATAGATATAATTATAACTCCAAGATTATAGTTTTAACCTATGATAATAGCTAGATAGACCCATATCCTATGTATTCTATCGTTGGTCTAACTAGGGGGTTATTTGCACCAACATAACGAAGTAGGGGGGGCCACCTTCTACCCTAAGTCATAGCTCAATGGAGGAGACCAACCTTCATGGATCTGTGGAAGAAGTGAGCTGTTCCTCTTTCCTCAACAGCTGCTTGGACGGCAACAGTCTTGCGTCTTGTTCACCTTGGGCAACCAAAACAAGTTGGATTTACCCTCTGGTGAACTACCAGTTTGCTATTGAATATCATTTTTAATCGGTAAACCGTCTATAAATGGGCCATAATCCATAGCTATGTTAGTTTACTGGAGGGTAATGGAAAAGATGGTTGGGAGAATATAGCTCTTTGAATTCGACTTAATGGGATATAAGGGGAAATATCATGGAACAATATGGAACATATAATGGGGACTCTGGGGTAAACATACCCTGGAGGCCCTGGAGCTATGTTTTTCGAGGGCGTATCACTGATACAGGGGCCCCCTAAATAGCAAAGATGCCGCAGGTACCCTCTGGTAAACTACCAGTTTGCTATAGTATTGAACATGGCCATAGAAATAGTTGATTTACCATCAAAAATGGTGGTTTTTCCATAGTTTTTTGTATGTTTACCAGGGGGTAACTTGGATTAATAGCTTCAATGGGTGCAACCAACTTAGGTGGACCTCTGGTACATCCCCTCGAAAAAGCCCGGCCCAGCGGAGGCATGTACGATGGCTCGGTATTTGTCACCTGCAACGATGGCGTTGGGAGCCCCAGATCCAGCTCGTTTAGGAACGGGGAATCCATCCCCCTACAGGGTGCCCCAGTTCGCAAAGTTGGTGCAGGATGGGGCCCCCTTCAGATAGCGTGAACCGTTGCCTAGAAAAAGTGGCTGAATTCGATTGGGTTTATGGTAGATATAACGAATGGATGTTAATGGTGGTTATAATGGCTTATAAACCAACAAACATAACTGGAGGCCCCCATCCTGCGCGTTTAGAAGTCCAATTTCACTAGGGTTGACTAGGGGGTTATAGTGCATGATTGAACTAAGCTACAACTGGGCCGGTCCCAAATATGTGAAAAAAAAAACATTAATTAAACCATGCTTGCTTGGGGTGTTTTTCATAGTGGGAGAAAGGGATTGTTGAAGGAACTGGCCACTACGCGGGCATGTGTTTGCATTTTTTTGCAGGGTATCTGGCTGAAAGGCCATGATTAATGCTGATTTTACAAGCTGCTGCCCCGCCAAGTACGTTGGTTTCGTCCGATTCCAGCTCTGAGGTGTCTAGTCCTGACACCAGCGGATGTCTAGCAGCTTGTGATGAGACGATGTCGGCCACCATCACCGTGGTGGGCGATAGTGTCTTGGAACAAAAAAAGGCCGTGGGAATGGGAATGGTGGTAGAAAAATGATCTAGAAATCGCAGGTTGTCGAGATCTGTGTTAGTTTTCAGGCGGGTATGTGGTCACTCGTCCTATTTTCAGTTGGTTTTAAGTTATAACTCCAGTTATAAGTGGTCATTGCTCCTACTTAGCCTACTTAGAACTGTGGTGACCTAACCAACTTCCTAGCTGGGATGAGTCACCAAGTATACAATCATCCATACAGCTGTTTTGATGGGAGAATTATGGAAGATCATAGTCAATCTGATGGGATTATGTGGGATCAAATGGGATCGAATGGGATCAAATGGGATCAAATGGGGGCAACCAGCAACAAAGGGGGGTATAAAACTATCAACAAGGGGGAGATGAATGGAACATATCCAAACAAATTAAACAATCTTCCAACCATAATGGGGAAAGCCATCATTTATAGTGGTTTAGGTGGTTTTACTTCCCAATATATTCGGATATATGGCCAAAAATATTAGGGATATGAATGGGATGTTAACAACCAATTATATGACATTAGTAGGTTCGTTTGAAAATGGGATATACTTATATAAAATTATGGCCATGTGAGCAATCTTTGACGGGAAGGATGAAGTCTCAAACCATGGTCTTTTTGGTGAATTGTTGACCAGTTTTCAATCAATCCCACATCTAAAGTAGCGTGGGCGCTTGGCTAGCATTAGGAAGGATGAAGTCGGATGAAAAGCTGGCTTCTTGAAGACCCAGAGTTTGGATTGAAAATTGCAATTTATAGTGGATTCAATGGGAAAATCACCATGTTTAATGGGAAAATCCACTATAAATGGCCATTTTCAATAGCAGTGGGGATTTTTCACCACTTTTTTCTGTGGGGATTTTTCACCGCGAGCCGCCTAAACAAATGTGGTATTTTCAAGCAGTAGACCCAGTAGGGGATGATGACCAGAGGGTAAACTAAGCTGGTTTTGGTGGGTTGTACCCTCTGGTAAACGTTTACATAGCTATTTAAAATGGTGATTTATACTGGATTTTCCCATTAAAAATTGTGATTTTCCATAGTTACGTTAGTTTACCAGAGGGTAATTTTCCGACCCAAGACAAGGAATCCTGTCTAAGCTGCGGCCATGATCGAGAAGATTGCCATCAATGCTGGCCAAGACAATTACAACGGGGCAGTGCCGTTCCAGATCGAATGCATGCGGGAGTTCGAAGACCTGTTTTCCAAATTCTTCTAATTCATGGTTTTGGATTTTGAAGTGCTGCATATGCGATCGGCTTGCTGTCGGCGCTGGCAGCGGCAGTACTCGCGCTAAACAACGGCTGGAAGCGCCTGGAAAACGCGAACGGCCATCAAAAATGGAACCGATGCCGCTGCCCCACCTGACATGCTTCCCCCAGGATCCGGTTCGAGTGATCGTTTTTTTTAATCCGAAGTTGGCAAAGAAACTTGGGAAAATCCCAGCGTTGATGGGAAAATATATTCCACTTACCTTACATATATATATATATACTGCATATATCCCCATGATATCCCCATTGATTGGCAAGGTCAACAACAATGACCTGACATCTCATGATCTCAGTTGAGAAGTGCAGGTGGGGCGATCATGGCGATTGAAATATGGGGCAACCTGCTTCCTCACTAAGGAAGTCCGAGAATTGCTAAGCCAAGGTACAGTAATTAACAACTTATCTGTTTCTTGTTGATTACATATATGCATACATTTGCATTTTCAACATGTATACATATATAATATGTATACATTTATATGTATACATATATATATATATATATATATATACGTTTACATACATCCATACATTATATTACATTGCATTACAGTACAGTACATTACATTACATTACATCACATCACATTACATACATACATACACACACTTAGTTTATGTATATATTTACATGGTATACACTTGCATATGCACATATACATACATTTACATATACATCATATATATATATATATACCCTCTGGTAAACGTTTACATAGCTATGGAAAGTCACCATCTTTAATAGGTAAATCAACTATTTCTATGGGCCATTTTCAATAGCTATTTTGACATTACCAGAGGGTAAGACTTCCAGGTTTTCCACTTTCCAAATTTTGGAGTTGCTATACATAAACCAAATCATCCAAACCCCATTAATGTGGGCAACCCAATGGTGATTCAATGGTGTTTAATGGTGGTTGAATGGTGATTTAATGGTGACTCAATGGTGATTTGGGAATATCAACCCAATGCCATATATAGAAGAATTCCTAAGCATGACCCATAGGATCCATGTATGGTATATATACTAACATTGGGGGTATATTAATGGTAAATGTGACCATATATGGCATACATGGATCCTATGGGTGAAGCGACCGTCTCAGGTTACGACGTCACTGTCAGCGGCCGCACCGCCAGCGCGGTCACAGAGACCTTCCAGTGCGACACGACGCTCGGTGCCGATCCGGAGAATTTTTTAGGGACTGAACAGAGGCATACTCTCTGGTAAACTAACATAACTATGGAAAATCACCAGTTTTGATAGGAAGACTCACTATTTCTATGGCCATTTTCAATAGTTATGTTAGTTTACCAGAGGGTAATAGGGGATTTGAACATTAAGAATGGATTGGTCACCCATGATATCCATTAATCATCTATTATATATATAATATATAGTCTAGCAATAATCAATTGGTAGAAAAAGTTATTTACCCTCTGGTAAATTCACAGTTGGACCCTGAAAATAACCTTCCTTTAGTGGTTTTCACTGATCTTCCAACCCCGATGACTGCCATGACGACCTAGCTTCCCGGAGGGTAGCCCAAAAAAGAGGCATAGGACATGTTTTCACCATGAAAAGTGGGATTTTACCAGCAAACATCAGGCATTTAACGAAGGCAGGTTGCTTTATACGGGCGGTGGTGCCCCCCCAGTGATGTGGTTTCGTTGGTGAACAAAAACAATAAGAAAGGTATAGATGTATCTAACATAAACCAGAGTGAAATTGGAGTTATGAACGCACCAACTTAGCTAACTATGGGGCACCACCTTGTAACTAGGCTTACTATGGCTTACTGCAGTTTGTAATGGATAAACGGGTTGATTTGTCACAAACGATGAATCCCACCGACAGCCTATGCATACTGATTTGCTGGTGACAGCATGGAGTTGTGACAGCACAATACATGGTTTGTTTTCTCATAGAAGGGGATGGTCATACACCCATCAATAGGGTTTAATATACGCATTGTAGTGATTCCCATTTTTTTGGATGGATGAACATAGCCCATATACCATGTTTTGATGATGGCAGACATGGGGATTTGGTGATCGAAAAGATAGAAACAATGATGTCCCATGAAATGATGATGATAGGTAAAAGAATGATGTGTTCCCCATTAGTTTTCATATTAATATAATTTCCAGGTGTCCAATTAGTTTATCCAACTTAAGTGTGGTTGCTATTTTTTTTGTGTCTATGATGGGACATGAACATGCCATGGTTTCTCATCACATTACCAAGATTGTCTTTTTGGGATACCCTCCAGTAAACTAACATTTCTACATGGAAAATCCACCATTTGTAGATGATTTAAGATTATTTACCTACGAAACACGGTGTTAAACCACCAATTCGCTATGTTAATCGAACGCTACCCTTAGGCCTTGGGGATAGACCCACGGGATAAAATGGTGGCTATGGGCAATCTGAAAAATGGGTAGTTGCTGACGAATCCCCAAATTGCGAATCATCTTTTGGTATGGATTTTTATCTACAAACCGCAAAGAATTTGTTTTCTGGTTGGTTTGGAACATGGCTTTTATGTTTCCATACATTGGGAATAATAATCCCAACTGACTTTCATATTTTTTCAGAGGGGTAGGTATACCACCAACCAGTTTTTTTTTGAGGGTATCTGGCTGATTGGCCGTGTTGGTTAGGTTCATTGGTGAAAATTGGTACCGCTTTTCTGAGAACCCATCTGGAACATTGGAACAAGTGCCACTGGAGGATCAAAAATTGACATTGGGCTTGTAACGCAGTAACGCTGTGTTTGAATGTCCATAGTCCCCGAACTGGTAAAGCCACTGGTATTTGAGCTGTTTATCAATGGAGCTTAAAGAGAATCTCCAGATGGTATGAACATGAGTGGCCACACGTGCTTGACAGACTATCGGGGTCTTTGAGTGACCTGCGAGCTGTCTGCAGGACAACGTCCCTGCCAGACTGCTCCGAAAACGTCCCAGAGACGCGGTTTCGCACGTCCACCTGTGGTGGGCTTTCTGCTGGTCGTCGTCGTTCTTTGTAGCGCAACATCTGCTATCACTGTGGAGGTCCTTGAGCAAATCCGAGGCGGATACTAAGTCAATCTTAGATGGATAGAAACTAATCCAAAATAGTCTTTTGGTATCGATGGGATGATTACGGGGATGTTGAATTATGGAATATTGGAATGTATCCTCTGGTAATTTGTTACATAGCTATTGAAAATGGTCATTTATAGTGAATTTTCCCATTAAAATTTGTGATTTTCCATAGTTTTTTGTATGTTTACCAGAGGGTAAATGTAAGGACCCCAGTTACGTTTGTGGGTTTTTACATCCTACCTGTAGATAGAACAGAAACCCAGCAGCGATTGGAGATTATGCAAACCCGGCCACGATTATAGCTGATTTTCAGAAGCTGGTGCACCAGTTGATTGATAGGTGGTTGATTTATAGGGTTTCAAGCATCCTTTTTGTGGTGCAGGTTTTCGTTCTTCCACAGTATCAATCTACTTACTCACCAGCTCAGAATCTCTCATTTTTTGCAGGGTATTTGGCTCAGTGTATCAGATAATATCATACTATATCCCCATGTTCAATAGAAAACTATCACCATCACCATGTTTGATGAGTTTGATCAAGTCCCCATGTTTGATGCTGATTGGCCATGTATCCGTAGCCCAGGTTGGATAGCAGCTACCACGACTCTTACGTCTTGACCTGCAGCGACGGCTTGTCCGCGAGCCCAGTGAAAAAAAATATCCGAAGGAAACGGCCGGAAACCACCCGTTGTGACGACGTTTTTGAGGGAACATCATAGTGATTTATGTTGATCCAATTAATCTATATCTATTTATCTATGTGGGGTTTTGGAATGATGATTCATGATTTATGGTGATTTATATTGATCTAATTCATCGAGTAATTGATTTATTTAGGTTTTTTTGAATGATGTTTATGGTGATTGTTTACTGATCTATCATGATTTATCATAATTTGCAGTGATTTGTAGTGCAAGCGATGAGTAACACTGTGAGCCGCGAAATCCCAGAGGTGCGTAGTTGTTGGGGTTATCCCCCATGTTGAAAATAACCATTAAAATGGAAATATTGTAAAACCACTACAAGGTGGTGCCCCAGTGAGCTGTTCACGCTAAGATGGTGCGTTCATAACTCCAATTTCACTATGGTTTATGATAGATATATCTATACTATTCCTATTGTTCCTGTTAACAAACGAAACCACATCACTGGGGGCACCACGTGTGATTGATGGCTCTTCCTCGTTTTTGTGTTTGATCAAGCCGCGGAGTCGGCAGTTCTTTGCATCCCCCCATAAACCCAACAGTTAGCCAAATGATGTTCATCAACTTGGCGAAGAAATCCAGAAAAAAACACCCATAGGAAATGGTAATGTATTGGTAATGTATTGGTAATGCTAATGGATGTTAGTTAATGGATGATAATTGGATGTAAATGGATGATAATTGGATTATAAGATGGCTTTTCATCATTTCTGTTGAACGCGTTCCGGAAGTTCCCATCGTCTTTTCATCGTGGCCCGATGTTTTTTCAGCGGCAGCTGCCGAGGGTTGCATCCCACTGAAGCAGGCCATCCAAGATGAATCCAACAGCTAGTTATGTTTACCAACTTACCTAGGCAATATTGGATGTTAATGGATGTCAATCTGGCTGGTGGTTTGGAAGTTTGGAACATGGCTTTTATGTTTTCCATATATTGGGAAGAATGATCCCAACTGACGAATTCATATTTTTCAGAGGGGTTGAAACCACCAACCAGTAATGGATGTTAGTTAATGGATGATAATTGGATGTAAACCGATGTTAATGGGATAAGATTAATGTTAAAACATCAATTTAAATGAATAATGGGGCATCGGGATAATCTGAAAGATGGGTAGTTTAACCAATCGTAAATAGTTTTTTGGTATGGGATTATCTACTTACTAACCAGCTCAGAATCTGTCATGTTTTGGTATCTTTTTCATTTTTGGCAAGAATCCAATTATCATCCATTAACATCCAATTATCATCCAATTGGTTCTGGGCCTATTAAATAGCGATTTAAATGAGTAACGGGGTATCAATTTTAATCATGGATGCTACAAAACCCCAATTGGTTCTGGGCCATGGCGGCCACATCCCCACGGTGGTGACTTAAATCTCGTTCAGGTTGAGTGCTAGCCACAGTTGCCACAAGATGTGCCAAACATCTACCAGTGACTCGGCCGGATAAAATTCCCGTTGTGGAATCCCCCTTTGTGAATAGCTGGCAATAGCTGGAATTCATGATGGATTTTCCCCAAATATCCTATCGTACCCTCTGGTAATTTAACATAGCTACGGAAAATCCATTATAAATGGAGGTTTCTAGCTGGGAAAATCATCTGTAAATGGTCCATTTTCCATAGCTATGTTAGTCTACCAGAGGGTACAATAGGATATATGAGGTATTGATATTATTGCTATTCACCAGGGGATAATCTAATTAAATAGCCTACTATGGTGGAATTATGGCATAATTTAATGTACAATAGCTATTGATATTATTGATCCACAGTCATTTGGGAAACGCATTGGCAAACTATGGTTTTTCATGGCATGCCATCGAATGCATCAATGGTAAGTTCACTTCAGCTGTACTTTGGAGGTCATCATGGCAAAATCCAGGGCAATCTTGGATGGGCAAAAGTGGGATTACTGGTGTTGAATGATGGCCAAACCCAAGAATGATGGATGATTATATCTAGGGTAATCCAAAATAGTCGACTTTGCTATGGGATTACCCTCTGGTAAACTAACATAGCTATTGAAAATTGCCATTTATAGTGGATTTACCCATTAAAAATGGTGATTTTCCATAGTTAGGTTAGTTTACCAGAGGGTATCTATTTCCTCACCAGGTAAGAATCTGTCATGTTTGGGTATCGGGCTGATTGGCCCTGATGAGTCATGTTAATGTGGGGGAAGTATAGGAGCAATGTCCAGTTATAACATGTTATAACTGAGGTGAACTAACCGACTTCCTAAATACCCATACATTGCTACGAAATTCTCATGAAAGTCGTGGAAGCGGGGGCAAAAATTGCAGGAATCTGACCCCAGCCCCCGGCGCCGCATTAACTGGCGGCAGGGGGAACTAGCCACGGTAGTTCCACCTGCAGCAGTAGCTCCTCATGAAGGGGATTTCCTCAAGGTTGTGACTTTGCAGACCCTTGAATGAACTGTACCTGCGAAAAAATCAGTGAGTTTGAATTTGAATGATTGGTAATGGTAACTTTTTAAACTGGTTACGATCGTTTGACAGTCCGACATTTCCACAAATTGCAGTTGAACTTTGTAGTGGTAGGTCACGTCATTGTTTCTTTTTTAAGAGCCCGACCGAGCCAAGCTTGCTGTTTGGCCAGCCAGCCAAGGGCGATGAATTTGCTTCTGCAACCAGAACTTGTTGAACATGTCAAAGAGCGGGTGACGATGCCAAAAACGAAGTTTGCTGTTTGATTATAGGCGATACGAACGGTCGAAGAATTACCTCGTTGGGGAGTTGAAACGAGGTTGCTTGAAGTGTCGCCTACAAAGATCGATGATGCATTCAATGGCATTGAAATTTCCACTCGCTTGTGTCCGCTCCAGATCTTGGGCAAACAGGCAACTTCTGCCTTCAAAGCCCGTTCTTGCCTAAGAATATTATCCTTGGAGTGTGACGTTGGGCTTGCTCGGAAAATGTCGATCTTTGCCAACCGACATGGGTGTGGAAAGTGGGCTGTGGCTCTTGTGGCTCTTGCCTGATTGGGCAGGCGAAGGCGGCCGTTGCTTTCCAGAATCCACGTTGGATGCAGAGGATGGATTTTCACGAGATCATCATCTTTGGACCAGTTTTGACCATCAAATTCAGGCGATTTCCAAATGTTATTTAAGCAGATCAACGTACCAGGAGGATGAGACGGAGAGTTTGTCTATATATGCTGTATGTATACCGGGTACATATGGATACATCGTCTATTCAGATACCGCCGGGACTGTGGCGTCTTGGGCGCTGTGTTCGGATCAGAATTTTACTGCGCGCTGCGCAGTCGCTGAATCCTTGGAAAACCATCCATCGATTCATGGGATTTGCCAAAGGTGCCCAGTGATGTGAACGGTGGTTTATAAGTTTATAAACCATAGGAATAGTACTGATACATCTACCATAAACCATAGTGAAGTTGAAGCTATGTAATATAATTGTGGTCCCCCCCCAGTGATGGTTATAAGTTGGTTTATAAACCATAGGAATAGTACTGATACATCTACCATAAACCATAGTACATACATGCATGCAGAAATTCACTGAGAAGGGATCCATCAAACATGTCAGCTTGAAGGAGGGACAAAGAATCACTGGTAGAAGTTGTGTCTTGAGACTTGAAGGCAGCGCAAGAAGCGCTCGATGTTCCTTTCGTCACCGTCAAGCTACACAAGGGGGGTTCCACAATCCTTTGAAGGTTTGATGGTGGTTCTTTACCCCTAAAAGGACCAACCTGTGACCTCTTCGCAGTGTGCGAATGCTGTTTCCATTGAGGGCAGTATGGTGTACTGGTGTTCTCATGGGGAACATTGTAAAATCCAATGTGGCAGCGTGGGAACTTCCTCTGATTCGCCACTGTTTGAAGTTTCGAAAGCACTTGACTGGCACCACCGAACAATATAAAACAATGGTGCAAGGTGGTGCCCCCGCAGTTATAGGTTGGAAACTAACATATCTATGGAAAATCACCATTTTCAATTCGTAAATCCACTATAAATCTGCACAAATTATAGCGAGGACAGCCGAGGCAACGAGGCAGGTTGCAGGAATTAGCGAGGTCAGCCCTTAATTTGCTCATCAGAATTAGCCGACCTCGACGAGGTAGCCTTGCATTGGGTC
>Ga0126342_10007012_pt1 | contig 20074 bp, 26 predicted proteins | sample Cyp1metagenome_FD_92528 | JGI IMG/M metagenome (GOLD analysis project Ga0126342, IMG submission 92528) | Coral microbial communities from Lord Howe Island, Old Settlement Bay, Australia - Cyphastrea 1 metagenome | ecosystem: Host-associated > Invertebrates > Cnidaria > Coral ... | reverse complement strand
TCATTTCAACTTTGCAGTGATGTCACATGAAAATCATGTGAGCCTTTGGACATGAAACATATTGTCCATTACCTTAGGCCTTGCGGTTCAAAACAAAGCTTGCGCATCTCCGGCTGACTCTTTTCAGGATGTCATGTCTCAAACACAACAGAACGCAGAGGAAATACGATTGCGCAAATGCTCGCGCAAAAACGATCAATGTGAATTCATTTTGGAAATGCAGTAATAAACATACCGGCAGACTGAAAATTGTAATTGTTTTGTTGTTGCTGCTGCTGTTGCTGTGCCGTACGTGACGTTATTTTGGTCAATTATTTTGCCTTAATCCCCAATAATTAGGCCCTGAATGTTTGGGTGGAAAACGAGGTGGAACATGAAATAGGCCGGCTTGGCAAGAGGCAGTGGTTGCAAAACAAGGTTCCGCCAAGGGAAACCATAATTCAACAGGCAAAAAATTATGCGGCCAATGTGCAAGGGCGACGCCATATGAATCCTGAAAAAATGGTTTAGAATGTTTGAATATGTTTGAATCATTTTATATAATTCATAATTCATAATTCATTTTGCACATTTTGTTTTGCCATTCGGAGCGTCCCATAAAGGGTTGGCACGGCGGTGACCGTCCACAGGCTGAGCATGACTCCAAATGCAATCATGTCACGGTGGAAAATTGAGGGACAACATTAAATTATCTGCAATTACCATATGATCGAACAATTACTGCATAAGTGTGTTTTCGGCAACGCATCTGCAAAACCATGTGATTTTTTGGTCTCAAAAAAAATGACGACACAAAAACATTGAAAGACAATGCAAAACAACAATCAATTCACACGAGGTCTATACTAAAAACCACAACAAACAACAATATTTTTGGCGCATTAGTTGAATTCCTAAAGCACACACGGCCTTCGATGTGGTGGAAGGACAGCGGGAAAAGACGGCAACTATGCGTGTATTCAACGTCGAGACCATTGAATCGAATGACTACGACACATTTTCCGACTGACATGGACCCGTGTTTTTGTTTGTATATATATATATATTTTTATATTCATATTTATTAATTATGTTTGTATGAATTGGATGCCGACGCGAACACATTTCCGATGTTTGATCGTCTACGGGTTACCGTTTTCAATTTTTATTGATTTTGGGGGCGGCAACCTTGGAGATAAGATGTCACGCAGTGCTGCCCTTAACGAACCCTTCTGGGGCCCATAAATCACACTTGTAGGGATAGCGTTTGGAAACTTCAAAATTCGAAAGAGGGAATGGACATGATCAAAAATCATGACGAGTGCTGGTGGATAGAGACCGCTTTCCACATGTGCGCCATCAGTGGGGCATTGAAACTGTCCAGGAAACCATTCGTCCTTGTTCATACCTACACGAGGTTTGAACATAATTGATTTGATTGCCCAGATCAAAAAAAATGTCGCGCAAATTCATTTGATTATATAGTTATATACTATTATTATGTTTTCTTGACGCTGGGATGTCAAATCCCGCTGCCTTCCTTGTTGGTTTCATGTTGACTGTCCCACTCCTCAAGGCTGTAATGTATAACAAAATTGTGATTTCTGCAGCTTTGCTGCTGCATTGTCCTCTCATGCCTGGAATTTGGGAATCAGATGATTTATGACCAGCGATGCGTGTGTTTCTGGCCGTGCGAGGGTGAGGCAACTCTTGTGGTCGTGGATATGCCGTGTTTTCTTTGGGTTCCAGCGCTCTGAATTCTGGTAGTCACGTGCTGGGTCCTTGTGTTTCGCACTGAGATTGAGCTGCCTAATGCCGGTGGATGCAACTTAGTGACCGAAGTCCATCCCACTCTGTGAGACATGTGACCAACCATTGCCAAGTGGTCGGACTTTGGGCACCAAGACAGTGTGCTGTCTCATAATGCCAGTCAGCAAAAAGAAGGACAACGAATTGAATAACGCCGAACATAACAACGACACGACACGACACAACGACACCACGCGACAATGCCAACGACAATGCCAACGACACAACAATGACAACGACAACGACAACGACAACCACATCAACGACAACAACAACAGCAACAGCAACAACAACAACAACACCAACACCAACACCAACAACACCAACACCAACACCAACATCACCACCACCAACAACAACACCAACACCAACACCAACAACAACACCAACAACAACACCAACAACAACACCAACAACAACACCAACAAACAAACAAACCAAACCAAACCAAACCCAAACAAACAAACAAAACAAAACAAACAAACAAAACAAACAAAACAAAACAAAACAAAACAATCAAAACAAAAAAAACAAAACAAACAAAACAAACAAAACAAACAAAACAAAACAAAACAAACAAAACAAAACAAAACAAACAAACAAAACAAACAAACAAACAAACAAAACAAAACAAACAAAACAAAAACAAAACAAAAAACAACAAAACAACAAAACACCAAAACACCAAAACACCACAACACCACAACACCAAACCACCAAACCACCAAACCAACAAACCAACAAACCAACAAACCAACAAACCAACAAACAAACAAGCAAACAACCAACCAACCAACCAAACAAACAAACCAACCAACCAACCAAACAAACAAACAAACAAACAAAGAAAGAAAGAAAGAAAAAAAGAAAGAAAGAAAGAAAAAAAGAAAGAAAGAAAGAAAGAAAAAATGAAAGAAAGAAAGAAAGAAGGAAGGAAAGAAAGAAAGAAAGAAAGAAAAAATAAATAAATAAAGAAAGAAAGAAAGAAATAAAAGAAAGAAAGAAATAAAATAAAGAAAGAAATAAAAGAAAGAAAGAAATAAAAGAAAGAAATAAAAGAAAGAAATAAAAGAAAGAAATAAAAGAAAGAAATAAAAGAAAGAAAGAAATAAAAGAAAGAAACAAAAAAAAGAAAGAAACAAAAAAAAAGAAAGAAACAAAAAAAAGAAAAAAAGAAAGAAAGAAAGAAAGAAAAAAAGAAACAAAAGAAACAAAGAAACAAAAGAAACAAAGCAAACAAACCAAACAACCCAAACAAACCAAACAAAGCAAACAAAGCAAACAAACCAAACAAACCAGACAAACCAAACAAACCAAACAAACCAACAAAACCACCAAACCAAACAAACCAACAAACCAAACAAACCAACAAAACCACCAAAACAAACAAACCAACAAACAAACCAACAAACAAACCAACAAAGAAACAAACAAACAAACCAACCAACCAACCAAACAAACAAACAAACAAACAAAAAAAACAAAAAAACAAACAAAAAAAAACAAACCAACAAAACAAACCAACAAAACAAACCAACAAAACAAACAAACAAACAAAACAAACCAAACCAAACCAAAACAAAACAAAACAAACGAAAACAAACAAACAACAAAAAACAATCAAACAATCCAAACAATCAAACAAACAAACAAAGAAACAAACAAAGAAACAAACAAAGAAAGAAACAAAGAAACAAACAAACAAACAAAGAAAGAAACAAAGAAAGAAACAAAGAAAAAAACACACAAACAAACAATCAATCCAAGCAATCAACCCAAACAAACAAACAAACAAATAAACAAACAAACAAACAATCCAAACAAACAAACAATCAAACAAACAAACAAACAATCCAAACAATCCAAACAAACAAACAAACAATCAATCCAAACAAACAAGCAAACAAGCAAACAAACAAACAAACCAACAAACCAACAAACCAACATACCAACAAACCAACAAACCAACAAACCAACAAAACAAAACAAAACAAAACAAACCAAACAAACAAAACAAACAATCAAACAAACAAACAAACAAGCAAACAAACAAACCAACCAACAAACCAACCAACAAACCAACCAACCAACAAACCAACCAACAAACCAACCAACAAACCAACCAACCAACCAACCAACAAACCAACCAACAAACCAACCAACAAACCAACCAACCAACCACCCAACCAACCACCCAACCACCCAACCACCCAAACCAACAACCAACAAACAACCAACAACAGCAACAGCAACAACCAATGACAACAACAACCAGCGACAACAACAACAACAAGAAGAACAAAAACAATAACAATAACCAGAGAAATAATAAAATTAAAAAAAAATAAGAAGAAAAAGAAAAAAAAGAAGAAAAAAAATAAGAAAATGAAAAATATTCAAAACATGACGAAAAAACAAGAAGAAAAATAGAAAACGATGATGAGGGTGAAGAAGAAGAAAAAAACAAAGACACAAAAAAAAAAAACAACACCAACAACACCAACAACACGAGAAACACAACAAACATCACCAACCATACCAACAACTCCAACGACACCAACAACACCAACACCAACAACACCCCCAACACCCTCAACATTTTTTTTTTGCAGCAACGACGACAACAACGTTAACAACGACAACAAAGACAACAAAGACACCAACGAGAACACCGACAACACCGACAACACCGACAACAATGACAGCAACGACAGCAACGACACCAACGACACTAATAACATCAACAACACTAACGACACTAACGACACTAACGACACCCAACAACATCAACGACACCAACAACACCAACGACACCACCAACATCAACGACACCAACAACATCAACGACACCAACAACACCAACAACACCAACGACACCAACGAGACCAACGAGACCAACGTGACCAACGACACCAAAGACACCAACGACGCTAACAACATCAACGGCACCAACGACACCCAACAATATCATTGACACCACCAACATCAACGACACCCAACAACATCAACGACACCAACAACACCAACAACACCAACGACACCCACGAGACCAACGAGACCAACGCGACCAACGACACCAACGACACCAACGACACTAACAACATCAACGGCACCAACGATACCTAACAATTTCATTGACACCAACAACATCAACGACACCTAAAACACCAACGACACCAACAAGACCAACGCGACCAACGACACCAACGACACCAACGACACCAACGACACCAACGACACTAACAACATCAACGGCACCAACGAGACCAACGAGACCAACGAGACCAACGACACCAACGAGACCAACGACATCAACGAGAGCATCAAAACCAACGACGGCAAGGAGACCACGACACCAACGAGACCAACAAGACCAGGGACACCAATGAAACCACAAACACAACCACAACCACGACAAAACCCACAACCACAACCACAATCGCGACAAAAACAACAACCACAGCCAGAGCCACAACCGCAACCAAAACCACAACGAAAACCACAACGACAAACACGACAACCAAAACGACAACGACAGGGACAACAAAACCAACACCAGCAACACCAACCACACCATTACTACCAACATCAGCAACACAACCAACACGACCAACAACACCAATAACCCCAACCACCCCAACACCATCGAGGCTGCCAGAACCACCAACACCACCAACAACATCAGCCACACCACCACGACCAACAACACCAATACCCCAACAACGCCAACAACGCCAACAACGCCAACACCACCGAGACCGTGAGATCCACCAAGGCCACCAACACTACCAGCAACCTTAATAATGCCAGCAGCACCACCAAAATCAAAAGTGGCCAGGCTGCCGACAACGAGGGGCCAACGACAAGAACAGCAACAACATCATCGGCAACAATATAGAAACAAGGCGGGCAACAACAGTGACAAAACAACAGCCGAAATAACGATCGAATTGATTTTAACACCAATACACACGTGTGGAAACCGCATTTTTGGGCATGTGGCCTGTGGTTTGGAATTTTGCGCTGTTTTGGTCGGATCAGACAGTACGGAGGACCTAGAACGGGAAACGTCAGCGGGTTGGTGAGGTGCTTTTTGTAGACGGGAATTTGCCAAAAAAAAAGGTTGTGCATTGTTTTTTTCACTTTCCACTTGTGCCCTGAGGCTGCCCCATTTAAGGCATAAGGTGTTTTCGGGTGGGAGAAAAACATTGGGCACTTAAATCTTCGCTTAAGGATCGGCAACGTGATGTGAGGGTTTGCAATGGCGGAGTCCGGACAATATAAGATAAATTTGCCGCCTGTGGTGCCGGTAAGTTTTCCAGATCTATTCGGCCAGGAGGCTGCCAATCCCACAATCGCTTGATCCAACTAATTAACGTTGGTTGGCAACTTCGCGATGTGAGCAACGTGTTTAATCACCCACGATAATTTCCAACGTACAAAACTAGGATCAAATCAAATCGGCAACAAAAAATCGTTCGAACATTTTGCGACATCCATTTGGCACCCGTTCGATCCAAAGCGTGACATTCATGGAATCATGGAATAATGTGCCGCGATGGGAACATGTTTTTTTTGAGTTGCTGCAGGTGTCCTCGATTCTGTCGTGCCATTTGTTGAAGGTTGACAAAAAATGTTTTTCCTGCATTGTCAGTCGTGTTGTACACTAAGTTGCCGCGCTATATCAAACTGTTTTCGAACAAGTTGTTGTAACCAGATGTGGAACCAAATGTGGGGCGCGCAAAACAGTTGCATAGTTTCCAAGGGGTACGAAGGCAGTGCGCGCGTATCAGTGAAAATGAAGGCCAACTGGGTGGTTGCATTGTGAAAACCCTTTATTTCAGGGCCAAGTGTTTTCTCCAGTATTTGCGTTATTTTTCCCCTTACATTTTTGGGCAGCCGATGCGGGCAAACAGCTGCCGGCGTCATTTCTGGGTCCCTAATCCCATCGGCCAGTTGGTTGTATTTCATGTTGCCACCACACGCTTCGTATACAGACGCGCCGTGTCATGCAAGGTTAAAATGTAGTCAGCGTCTACCAGATAGAACAGTTATTCTCGTTCAAGCGTCCTTTTTTTTTGGGAACAGGGTCACAGATAAAATATTCAAACTACAGAGGTAAAAATCATTCAAAAACATGTGTTTTATCAGGTGAATAGCCAAGAAAAAAAACAAAATAGGTTTAGTACACATGCCTGGAAACAAAAAATGTCTATGTAAATTAATGCAGATATAGACAGATAGAATATTCAACGGAGCAGGTAAATCAACACACCGTACCTATGTAAAGTGCTTCAAAAAAGTGTGTATAAATATATAGCCATATGTAGCCACAATGCCCATGTAAAGTGCTTCCACTCAGGGTACAATTATGGCACGAATGTTGCACCATGCCTATATAAAGTGAGGTTGACAATGTAGCAATTGTAAGATCATCAAAAGGATGATATATTTACATTTACAGATAGATTCAGCCATACAGCTCTATATGCACATGTATATATTTTGATTCATGCATTTACCAAACATTAAGACATGCCAAATTAAGACGTTCAAATTAAGACATGCCAAACATTACCAAACCCCGGTTTTTTCCATTTAAATCCCACAGATAAACTATTCAAAAGTTACCCTGCACATTTGTTGTGTCGGTCGCGCCCGTAAAGATAGAACGTTGGAGGCAGTAAAGAACTGAAAAGAAACATAAACGGGCATGGAAAATCATGAAAAGAAACCGGGACCACGAACATAATTTGAAACAAATATCGCGCGGAAATTTGATATGGTTTAAAAAAATAACAGGACATACAAAGAAAATGGCATGACTTGAAGGCAAAAGGGAAGGAAACTAAAGTGACAAGAGAGTACAGCACCCGACAGAATTATGGAAAAACATAAAACGTTTCAATTTACAGGCACCTCCTGTCTATGATAGAAAAGTTACGTTTTTTTTTCTATAATTATTGTTTCCATATTTTTTTCCATAATTCTGTCGGTGACTGTATGTCCATCGATTCGCAATTTGAATGCATTTTAAAGGGGAATATTGAATTATAGAAAATATGTGTCTAAAGATCTGGTATATGCCCCTAAGCCTTCCATAGATATAGATAATATCATGTAATGTTCGCAATTTGAATGCATTTTAAGGGGAATATTGAATTACAGAAAATATGTGTTTAAAGATCTGGTATATACCCCTAAAGCTTGCCATTGATATAGATAATATCATGTATACGGGTATGTACATGTAAACCACATTTCACCATTCGCTTCCATAACCCCAAAAAAAAACGGGTTTGAATTGTGGATCCATGACATGTCCAACAGGTGGAGCCCCGAACATTAATTATGGAAAAAATAATTAGGGAAAAACCGGTCAATCTGCCCTAGCCCCCTGATTTCACAAGAGCAATGAATTATAGAAATAATGGCCACCTCCAAGAATTATGGAAAAAAAAAGGTTCGGATCACTTCCGGGATATTTTGAACCCTTATGGGGAAAAATTCAATTATGGAAAAATCGGACGCAGGCGCCGCCTTTCTAAGTTGAACGTTTTTTTCTCTTAATTTTGTCGGTTACCATAAAATGAAAAGGACATGAAAAGAAAATGAGAGGGAACATGAGACGAACGGAAAAGGAAATCAGAGGAACATCAAAAAGACATGAAAAAACAAAAGGAAAGGAGGGAAATTTCAATAATATGAACGTAAAACCAAAATATCATTGATGGAAATGAAAGGAACATGGAAGGAAGTGAAAGGAGACTGGCAGGAAAAGAGAAAAACATGAGAGGAATGTGAACAAAAATGTAAGGGAAATGGCACGAACACAAAAGGAAATGCTTTTGTATTTGTGTATATGTTTTTTTTTTCACAATATTCACACGTATAAAGTGTGATCACCATGGTGACAACAGTCACGCATTCCCAGTATTCTATCTGTGAGATTTTGGACATGACATGTCGGGACATTGAAAGGATGTGAACAAATAATGGAAGGACATGGAAATAACGCGCATGAACGGAAAGTGGAGGTAAATGAAATCAAGTAAAATAAAGTAACGTAAAATCAAGGGAAAATAACAGAACATTGGAGGATAAAAAAAAATGAAAAGAAACATAAATGGGCATGGAGGAAAATGAACAATCAAGGATTATGAAAAAACTATGAAACAAACATGTGCGAAAATTCGATTTTTTTCCTAAAATGACAGGACGTACAAGGAAAATGGTATGACTTGAAGGAAAAAAGGAAGGAAATTGAAGTGACAAGAGAGAAAAATGAAAGGAACATGCAGCGAAAATGAACAAGGAAAATGAGACGAACGGAAAGGGAAATCAGAGGAACATCAGAAGGACATGCAAGAACACGAGGAAACGGGGAAAATTAAACAAGATGAACGTAAAACAAACATATGATTGACGGAAATAGAAGGAACATGGAAAGAAGTGAAAGGAAACTGACAGGAAAATAAAAACGCATGAAAGGAATGTGAACAAAAATGAAAGGGAAATGGCACGAACACGAAGGGAAATGTTTCTGTATGTGTGTATATGTGTTGCTTTTCACAATATTCACGCATATAAAGTGTGACCAGCATGGTGGCCACGGTCACGCATTCCAAATATTCTATCTTTGTGACTTTGGGGCATGACATGTAGGGACAATAAAAGGATATGAACAGATAATGGAAGGACATGGAAGTAACGCGCATGAAAGGAAAGTGGAAGGAAATGAGATGCAGTAGGATAAGGTAAAGTAAAGTGAAAGGAAAATAGAAGAACGTCGGAAAAAGTAAAGAACTGAAAAGAAACATAAACATCCCCGTGGCAATTTCCAGACTAGAAATGGATGACTTGTGCATAGTCTAAGCGAGATCCGTAATGTATTGGAATTTCAAAACTGGAGTCAAAAGTCATTTGATTGTTAAGGGGTTGGTTTGAACATTTTGTTGAACAGGGAAATCCTCATGATTTTTAACGATAACCAATTGAATTGTTGTTTAACCGCACCCAAAAGGAAAAACAAGTAAGCAAAAACGCAACAGATCCCGGGCAGCGGCTGCGGCCTTTTAACGTGGACATCTTGAGCCAAACCAGTGAGTTAAAACAACATGTGATGACCCGTAAGGAGAGGTACTATACATATGAACATGTGGGTATATGAAGTGCCCATCTCTTTCAAGTTTTAAAACATAAAAAATCCTTAAAAACCATCCGGGTTCCTTCGAATTCCGTCAAATTCCTTTTAATTCCTTAAATTTCCGTCAAATTCCTTTAATTCCGTAAATTTGCTGAAAATTCGCTTAAGATTCCGTGAAATTCTTTACAGTTCGCTAAGTTCCTTAACTTTCCTTATAATTCCTTTAAGATTCCTTAAAATTCCTTAGCATTCCTTCAAATTCCTTAAAATTCGCTGATCTAAAATGACATGCCCAAAAAAATCGATATAAAGAGATCCTGGAAAAGCACTGGTTCCATTCTGCAATAAAATGCTCCAAACATTCATTTTTTTGCAATAAAATTAGAATGGACGTATTTGCTCTTTGTTTGACCCCCAAAAATTACTTTCACATTTTTGTGGTTGGCGACTCCCCAAAAGTCTGCACATGGGTTGCTAAGGGTACTGGCCAGGTCGTGTACACATCTGCATCTGTTGGGGCTAGGTCTCATTCTGGAGCTTCTTCATCTGCAAGGCACAAGGCCGAATCTGGAACAGCATCTTCCCAATCTCTTGCCATAGGGTGCATTGGCGGGTCGATTTCTTCAGAGCTGTTGTCGCCGACTGCAACGTAGTTTGTAAAGTAGGGTCTCGGAATTTTGCTTTGAGTTTGAGCCCAAGACTGCAAGTTGAATTCTCGGCATTTTGCTTTGAGTTTTTTACGGAATGGGCCTTTTGCCACAGCAATTTTATCCGCCATCATTGTCTTTGGGTTTTATCAGCTTGGCAGTTTCTTCAATCCCATAGTGGGATTTGATGGTGATTTGCTTTGAACCTTTTTCTTTTTGCACAGAGATCGCATTTTGCAGTTTCGACCGCCAGCCCAAGGGTCTCACTGCAGTTGTATTGCAGCTGGATTGTTTCGCCGCAAGCTTCAGGGTTGTTTCGCTGCATCGTCTGTGGTAGTTTCACGCAAACGCATTGGATTTTGGATTTATCATTTGAATAGATTGTTTTTCAGTTTTTTCTTTTGCAGTTGATTGCATTGAATTACCCAATCCATTTGAATATCCTGCGCCCCTCACCGCATAGTTGCGGCAGTGCTTCAGTGAGAAGGGTTTTGCTTGGTTTTCTTTTGGACTTTTGATCCTCCACAACCACCTTGTTTGACTCCTTTGAGCGTGGGTTGACTAGCTTGGATTGTTCTATTGATCACGTGCCTAGCCGTGTTTATCTTGTGGACTTCCTATTGCGATGTCAAGTTCAGATCCAACATCAAATCTTGATACTTTAAACTTCAGCATTGAATCAATGATCATTCCAGCAGCAGTCGGGGAAGCTGCATCCAGCCGGAGTGCGTCATCAACACCTCGGCGTGCCCGTTCCAAGAGTTTGCAAGGGCAGGGACAGGGAAGGCTCATCATGTCGCAAGTCATCAAGAGTTTGCCAAAGGTTCATGGTTCTGGTAGAGTTTGGCTGTTGCTTCAACTGGTCATGAAGGTGGCTTGGAATCCCGGTCATCACAGTTGCCTTCAAGTTTTCCTTCCGATGGGGCCCAGACTTCGGTTCACAACACCTTTGAATATCATGATCAGCGATCCCAGCAAGTTCATGTTGGAGTAGATCCCCTGGTGTCTTCAAGCATGGTGTCCGAAGCCAGACGGGTCATTCAAGAATCCGAAGAGAAAGTCCAGGGTTTAGAGCAATTAGCCCAAGAAGTTTACCAACAAGCATGTAGCCGCATTCAAAAGCTTGTGAACCTTGCAGAAAGCCTGTACCAGCTTTACCAGTCCGATTGTACCAAAGCTTCGGAGATTGGGAAACTTCAGAGGGATGTCCAATCAACCCGTGATCAACTCCAAATTCAAACCCATCGCAATCAGACTTTTGGTTTCCAGATTGCCCAGTTTGAGTCCCAAATGTCCAATATCCAGAATTTATTTGGTCATAAGGATGGTGAGATTACACGCGTGATGTCCGAAGTTTCCCGTTTCCAATCGAGTGGAGGGGAGGTTGGCAGCTCTGAGCGCTGCTTCCTCTGCCGTGGCAGCAAGCGTTGAAGCACAGATGAGGTCTGCTCAGGTAGTGTCGTTTCTGGGAACCTCTGGGCCAGTTGAAAGTCGTGTTGTCGAACGTCCCAGTGATCCACAAGCCAATGTTTTCAAAAGGGATCTTGTTGACAGTCTTCAAAATGCGAAGTTGGAACCACTACCCAACAACGCAGCTGACTTCAGAGTTTGGAACAACACCCCGATTCTGATGTTGGGACGCCTTGACATTAGTGGGATTGACTACCTCACGACTTGGATTGCAGTTCAAATTCTTCAGGTCGTGTGCCTAGGCTGGACAGGTGGCTTGCCTCAGAGCTCATAAAGGGCTTGAAAGGAGTCCCTGAGTTGCAGTTCAAGGGCCAGGGTTGCATTGAGAGTTGTACCCGCCAAAGGCAAGCTCCACGAGGCCGGGCAGTCATTCACATGATTTCTCGACATTTCGACTTGGATAGGGTCCGTGGGCCGCTCATCACCTCTCAATCGGTCTTTTTGGTGGAACTCAATGGATACTCAGTTGCTGACTTGCAAGAGTTTTCATCCAGCCTGATGAAGGTTTTGAACCAAATTCCGAGTGAGCAGTGGCCCAACCAAAGAATGCTTGGAGAGTTTCTTTTCCACAAGCTTCGGACCGTACGTCGTTTGGAGAGGGTGATTGATGAAATTTAAAAGATCCCCAGATGATTCCTCCATGCGTGAGTTCAACTACCTTTGGGGAAAGTTGCAAGAGTTTTTGGTTGAAGAGCCTGAAGACGTGAATGCTCGATCCATTGAGCAATCCCTTCGCAGTAAAAGAAAAGAAGATAAGCCGAAAGCAAAGACTCCAGCAGTCCCAGCAAAGGCTTCTCCTGCCAAAGCCTCTAAGCCTCTATAGCTGCCGCAGTTAGCGCCCCAACACCCAAAGATGCCCCGAAAGGGCCTCCCAGAAATGCAAAGGGTAAGTCAAAGGGAAAACCCGGAAAGGCGATGACGGCTGAGGAGAAGGCAGAGACTCCATGCATTTTCCATCAGATGCCTAATGGTTGTGTTTATGGGGATAAGTGCCACTATAGTCATGTGAAAACCCCTCCTGCTAAGCCCAAAGATTCAAAAGCCAAGCCCAAGCCTGCAACTCCGAAAGTCGCAGCAGCCGTTGGGATTGTCGCGGCATTGAGCTCCGTTGTCACTCCGTCCCAGGCCATCGGAGGACTTGAGTGGGCAGCCGATACTGGAGCGGGTAGGCACTTGGTCTCTTATGAAGCTTTGCAAGAACAAGGGTATCACAGATCCCTCTTTTCCAGTTTTGCCAATGACTCCCATGAAAAATTGAATTTTTCGACAGGTGGTGGTTTCAAAAAGTCATCAGATACTTTTGGATTTAAGGACCAAGACGGAATTTTGGGTGATGCCAACCATTTTCTTTTGGATACAACCATTTTATTTTGGATTCTTGTTCGATGGTCAGATCGATTGGCCTTGATGTGGAGCAGAATGGATTAGGATTCGTTTGGCTTCCGGGCTCATTGCCTTTTCTTGTTCGTGATCCCTCCAAATGTCATCTCAAGTGTGATGAGGAGAACAAGTTTTGTGCATCAAGGGTCACTCAGAATGTCCCGTTCTTCAAAAACAATTTTACTGTCATGCCTGGTATGCCTGCAGATCCACTGCCCAAAAGCAGTGCCATCGATGTTTTGCCTCCTTTGGATCCTGTTGTGGAGCCGGTTGAAGTGCCTGACATTTTGTCAGTTGAGCCAGCCGTTGAGCCTAGCAAGGACTCAGGGATGCCAAGCGACCCTGCTTCCGTGGAACATGACATTCTTGCTCCTCCTCCATTTGATCACAACTTGACTCATTTTTCAAAATTGTCCACATGTGATGTTTGTAACAGAGCCAGACTTTACAGTAAGAGGGCCAAAAGTAGGAGAGTAGTCAATGAAGATCTTGATCTTGCGGAGCCTGAAGCTTTTGGACAGCAATTGGCATGTGACCATTTGATTGTTTTCAAGTCTTCGAGAGGCAAGGAGCATGCAGTGTTGATCGTTCAGGATCGGTTTTCAAAAGTTTTGCAAGCTTACCCAACCATTTCAAGAGAAGTATCCCAATTAGCATCAAATCTCAAGCACTTTGTGGGTTTGAATCAAACTCTTATACCATTGTTCGTTCAGATGCTGCTGGAGAAATCTTGAAAATTGTGATCGAGAATAATTGGTTGCCAGAAAGTTCAGTTCCATGACGTTTTCCCCGCAACTCCGTTTTAGAGCGCGAGATGAGGACCTTTCAAAAGATTGCCAGGTCACCGTTTTTGCAAGCAGGATTTGCTGCCAGACCTCATCTCTGGCCTCCAGCATGTTCGTAAGTTGCAACTGCCATGTCTGCATTCTTGAAGGATAGTGAGGGAAGAACGCGTTGGGAACTTGCATTTGGTAAAGAGTTTCTAGGACCCCAGTATTTTCTTGGTCAATTGGGTTTTGTTAGAACCAAAGATACAGGAAAGTTCAAGTTCAGCCCGAACGCAGAACCAGCCGGTTTTGTTGGATGGTGATTGGACTTTGGAATGATGTAACGAAGTGTTTTGCAATTTGTTTTGTATTCCCACCTTCGTGAAGATGCATCATCTTTTCCCGTATCCCAATTTAATGACACAGAGGCTTATATGCCTGGAGATGTAATCTTTCCATTGGCCAGTGCAGCTGAAGCTGCTTTGAGGGAACTTGATGACCCCAGGCTCACTGAGCTTCATGACATTGATGCAGTGCCGGTGCCATTTGTGGATTCTCAAATTAGGCCGATAACTTGTAGAGTTTATGTAACTTATTCCCGAATGCTCAAAATTGGTGCCACAAAGGTTGTAAAGGTTGTGAGAACAACATTTCATCTCACAATCAAGAATGCATTGCCTGTTTTGAAGAAGCTTTTGGTCGCAAAGATGCGGACGGATCATTCGTTGAACCCGATGCTTCAGTGTCCTCTGAAGTTCATGCCATTGAGCCAATGTTCATCAGCGATGAGGTTTCCGGTGGTGGTATTGCAGGTGATCTGTTGCCTCTGCCAGATCATGATGAGCCTTATGAAGCCGAGCCTCCAGCCGAAACTCCTCCGGATGTTTCATTTGATGATTCAGACGCTGATGATGAAGCTGACAAGTCTCCTGTCACTGGCTTAGGCGCTGTAGCTAGTATTGCCTGCGAAGCCGCAGCCAGTTTGCCGCAAGAAGGAGTGCAATCAATGTTTCAGGGATCTTTTGATCGGGGGGGGCAGGTTGGCTGCCACGGCGCCGCTGCTGCTTCTGAAAAGAGGGCTCCAAAACATGGCAGGGGAAAACACAGTCGCATTGGAAAGGATGTTTTGTTCGAATTTGCTTGCGCCAAAGACTCCAACCTTGGCAAAGTTGGACAAGAGAATGGGTTGAGAGTCATCCGGCTGTGCAAAGAAGACATCAATTTAGAAGATCCTCACAGCATAGAGCAGTTCATCTCCCAGTTAAGAAGGTGCTCCATCCACGGGTCCATCGAATGCAGGCCCTGGAGCCAATGGCAACACTTAAACCGGACAAAGTATCCAAGACTGGCAGCTAGGATCAGCAAAGAACAAACCGAAAGTGCTGCTTTGGTAGAACAATTTATCCGGGTAGCCAAATTTGCCCCGACAACGGAGGAGATTGCAGCTTCGAATGGCCGCGTTATTGCGCTGGCTGGGCACTACCATCGATCCAGTCATGGATTTTGGAGAGGAACTTGCATTCCGCGACTTTCAGTGGGTGCTCCGTCGGAGTTCAAGCCGACAGCCAGCCAGCAAAGAAGCCATGGAGATTCATCACATCTTCATTGCGCTTAGCCAAGAACCTCGCAATCCTGAAGTGTACTCACAGTACTCACGCTCCACTACAAGGCAAATGGACTAGGTCAGCATTCTACCCAGAGCCACTTTGCAATTTAATGATCCAATCATTATTTCCTCACGTGGTCAATCAGCATATGTACTCGATGCCATGTGCTGCAAAATCTCATCAACCTCACCGCCAAAAGCTTGTGCCAGGGTATCCCTCGGTTCCCCTTGACATCAAGATGTTCAATGTAGGTTGCCAAGAAGTAGTGACTCCCACGTATGTTCATCGGCTTTTGGGGCGAAGCGAATGGAAAGACCGCCCTGAGGTCTTGGATGCCATCAACTCAGAAAAGCAAGGATTTCTTGCGAATGGCACTTGGGATGAATCAAAAATCCGTCCCAAAGCAGAGGTCTTAGCTGAAGCACGAGCAAAATTTGTCAGAAAATTCATGTTGGTTAGTTAGCATTAAAGGGTATGAGAAATCTCCATCAGAATGGATCATTAAAGCTCGCATTGTCTTCAGGGGTGATGCTGTGCATGACGAAGCCAATCAGGCAGCTGTGTTTGACGAGCTTGCCGCTTCTGCGCCGATGAGCCTTGGTGGTCTCAACATGACCATTGCATTTGGACTTGTCGAGGGAAACACATGTTCAACTTCAGACTGCATTAAAGCTTATGTCCAAAGTTTTCTTGATTCATCATGCCCAACGTATGTTTTGCTTCCGGCGGAACTCGTGCCAGCTCATGCCAAGCACATCCGCCAACCAGTTGCACTACTTATCCGATCTTTGTATGGACATCCATTAGCATCCGCTTCATGGCAGAATCACTTAGCTGCCATTCTGTCAAAGGAGCTTGGAGGCGTTGAGATGCCAGAACAGCCCAGTCGTTTTCATTTTCCATCCATGAGTCTTGCCCTCAGTGTTTATGTTGACGATTTGACACTGAGTGGACCTGAAAAGAACCACAACAAGTTTTGGACGACCTTGCAGAAACACGTTCAACTTGAAGAACCCGCTGAGCTTTCAAAAGTGCTTGGGCGGAATCATGTCATGTACGATCAGGGGCTTGCCCTTCACTCAGCGGACTTTGCTAAGCAATGTGTCGAGCTTTACGAGCAATTGTCTGGCAAGAAGGTCAAGCATTTCCGCACCCCACATTGTGATGGCGGAACCTTGGTTGAAACTGATGATCAGTGTGTTGGACAGCTTTCAGCATCTTCTGCAAAACTGGTAATGAAGCTTATGTGGCTCGGACGAATCAGTCGTCCAGACATCATGGTTGCAATCAACACTCTTGCCCGCAATATCACTCGATGGAGCTTGAGTGATGACAAGCGTGGAGCTCGATTAGTCGGCCACATTGCTGCCACTGTTGATTACGCCCATGTCATGCGTATCAAAGACCCTCCAGCTAAGCTGTGGTTATCGCTTTATGTTGACAGTGATTTCGGATCGTCACCTGACATGAAGTCGACCAGTGGTTTCATCATGGCTCTCGAAGGTCCAGACTCATTTGCTATTATCCTGTGGGGATCAAAAACCCAGAGGGCTGTGTCAAGATCAACGACAGAAGCAGAGTTTGTTGCCTTAAGCACCGCACTGTTCAGAGAAACCATTTCACTTTTAGCTCTGTTTGTCAGCGTGTGATTGACCCTGGCTTTGTTCTCAAGTGTTTTGAAGACAGCCAAGCGGTGATGGCAATAATTGCCAAGGGCTATAGCCCAAAATTCAAGCACTTGGCCAAATTTCAGCGCATTAATGTAGCAAGCACATGCGAAGCCTTTTCAGCCGAGGATATGCTCATCCAGTACATCCAGACAAGCCATCAAAAGGCGGATGTCATGAACAAGGCATTGCCGGTGTCTATGTGGTCAGGCGTTTTGGATCTGCTTTGCATCAAGCCAGTTATAGCCACTTAGGTTTGGATTTTGTTTGCAGGTATTTCCTCGTCACGGTAATCAAACTGCCGTTGACATGTCACAGTAATCAAACTGCTGTTGACAACCTTTTTGAAGCTTTCGTCTTTTGTCAGTTTCATTTGAGATCTCAATTGCGTTTGTTGCCGTCGGGTTTCAGCACTTGCACGCCGTTCAAGGCTTGCCGTTCAAGGCGCACCTGTGGATGTAACTAAGTTCCATCTACAGTTCAGTCTTTGGATTTTTCTTAGTCATTTCCTTTGGACTTTCTCCACAACTGCCGAAGTTTAATTCAGCATGTTGCAGCCGGTAAGCGGACATCAGTGCGGATGTAGCTAAGTTCCATCTGCACTCTCACTTTGGACTTGCCTAGTCAGTTCATTACAGTATGTCATTTGGATTTTCTTTGGAATTTCCTTGTCCATGCCTAATGGTGGTTGGCTGCCACGGCGCCTCGCCTAATGCTTTTGGACTTCATGCATCCGTAATTAAATTGGATTTCATGCATCCGTAATTAAACATCCGTTAGATGCACGGATAGCAATTGCCGGGCATGAAAGATTTCTCAATGGAATCTATCGCATCTCTTGCCTGGAACCAGCCGCCGAGCCTTAAGACTTTGTAGCTTGCATCCGACCGTAGGCCTGATCACCCTATCTAGGTTGCTAGTTGTGATTGACCCTGTATAGTTCACGGTCTGGGGGGCTTGAAAGAAATGGGCACTTCATACACCCACACGTTCATATGTATAGTACCTCTCCTTACGGGTCATCACATGTTGTCTTAACTCATTGGTTTGGCTCAAGATGTCCACGTTAAAAGGCCGCAGCCGCTGCCCGGGATCTGTTGCGGTCTTGCTTACTTGTTTTTCCTTTTGGGGGTGGTTAAACAACAATTCAATTTTAAAGGATACTTAAGGAACTTTAAAGAGTTTTTCGGAATTTTAAGGAATTTAAAGGATTTTTAAGGAATTGCCACGAAAGAATGCCACCGTATTTTGTTGCTACAGAATGCGATAAAGAAGAAAAACATGAAATATTTGAGCACCTTCACTCTAAAATACCCCTGTCTAAAAAGAATTTCCTGACCCCTTTTTAAAGAGGCATTTCTGAGGGTCTTCGAACTTGGATGAACTTGGATGCCAATTCGGCGTGAATTTGCTGGAACCGCATTTTATAGCAGAACCAGTTCTCATTGTTCTTGTGCATTTTAAGGCCCGAATGCCTATGCACAAAAGCTAGACGGCTTTAAAACTGCTGCACATTATCACAAAATGAATTGGCACCCCAATGCATAAACGGGCATGGAAGATCATAAGAACAACCAAGGACCAGGGACATAATTTAAAACGAGCATGCGCGGAAATTCGATATGATTCAAAAATGCTAGGACATACAAGAAAAATGGAATGACTTGAAAGAAAAAAGGGAAGGAAACTGAAGTGACAAGAGTGTAAAATGAAAAAACATGAAAGGAAGATCAGAAAGAAAATGAGACGAACGGAAAGGGAAATCAGAGGAACATCAGACCGACATGAAAGAACAAAAGGAAAGGAGGGAAATTTCAATAAGATGAACGTCAAAAGATATATATGATTGACGGAAATGGAAGGAACATGGAAGGAGGTGAAAGGAAACTGACAGGAGAATAAAAACGCATGAAAGGAATGTGAACAGAAATGAAAGGGAAATGGCACGAACACGAAAGGAAATGTTTCTGTATGTGTGTATATTTGTTCCCCACATCTTTGTGTGGGGTTCTTGTTCTCCACAACTTTGTGTGGGGTTCTTGTTTTTGATTCTGTATCCCGGGTCGCCTCCTCCTCCCGCCTCCTCCCGCCTGTCACACACCCAACTTTCACATACAATAACTTTACACACACTTTGTCACATACCATCTTTCACATACAACAACTTCACACGCACAAACTTAACACACAACCTTGTCACATACCATCTTTCACATACAATAACTTCACACACAAACTTAACACGCAACTTTGTCACATACTATCTGTCAAATACCATCTTGTCACATGCCCTCTTTCACATACAATAACTTCACACACACAACTTTGTCACATACTATCTGTCAAATACCATCTTGTCACATACCCTCTTTCACATACACTAACTTCACACACAACAAATACCATCTTGTCACATACCATCTTTCACAGACAATAACTTCACACACAACTGTGTCACAGACACAACTGTGTCACACACACAACTGTGTCACACACACAACTGTGTCACACACACACACAACTGTGTCACACACACAACTGTGTCACACACACAACTGTGTCACACACACAACTGTGTCACACACACAACTGTGTCACACAC